>Ga0315913_1000405_pt1 | contig 37435 bp, 23 predicted proteins | sample MpolsnodulesMG_FD_207736 | JGI IMG/M metagenome (GOLD analysis project Ga0315913, IMG submission 207736) | Medicago polymorpha root nodule microbial communities from Los Angeles, California, United States - small nodules | ecosystem: Host-associated > Plants > Roots > Nodule | place: USA...
AAAAGAGATTATACAAAGGATTATGAATGAAATCTAACCCCCTTACCTCAATGATTAACAAACCTAGTACAAGCTTCAATTTTGCTCCTATGGGTTCACCAATTCTTCTTCTCTAACCCTTTTCTCCTCTTAGCCTCTTTCTCTATCTTCCTCTCTTCAATTGCAAAAGATTATTCTAACCTAGGTTTCTAAAGACAAACCTTATATAGTCTCTATAGTTGGGCCTAACCCAATTTGTATTCTAATGGGCTCACAATTCTTATAAATTAACCCCCTAGTTTCTATCCACTAACGGTTAAGTGTTATCGAATAACTACCGGTCTAAAATTAATTACCGCTACTGAATAGTAATTTAGCAAAAGTAAAGGTTCTCACTATAACCCTTAAATCTCACCATAAAAATACCAATTTACCCTCCACTCACAAAATTACCAAAATACCCTTCTATAACGAAATCTACTAATCTTAACCCAAAATACACACAGGGCAATTAATCACATACAACACATTTATATACACGTAAATTAATTAAATTAAATCTAGCGAAAAATCGAGCTGTTACAACACCTATGCAAAAATCAGACACATAGGCAAGAAAGTGGGGCCAAGGACCTTTTTAAAAAACAAAATTTTTGCAGGGATTGATTTAAAAAAAAATTATCAGGGACCAAAACCCAAATTCGCTATATTTGCAAGAACCAAAAGCATATTTTAGCCTATAATGAAATGATTATAAGTCTAAATGATGACGTGTTATTATGATGTTGTGATAAAGTGTCAATGTATTGATGTGATGATGTTGAATTGTTGATGTGATTAAACGATGATATAGTGATGTGTTATATAATGAAGTGATTATATAACTATGTGATAATGGGTTGGTGAGTTGATTTGACAATGTGATGGCATGTTGATGTATTATATAATGATGAGCTATATGATGTTATGCATTGTCGAGTTTATACTTGAAGTACATGCATTCATGATCTTGTAAACTTGATGATGTGAATCGCGATGATATGGGATTAATTCAATAACATACTTCTGATTTATCCAATTATCTTGATAATGTGGGATCACTCGGTAACATAACTCTAATATCCAAAAACGGTACCACATGCATATAAAGTCGAGTTAGAACATTGCAGCATATGAGTCTATGTGGAAGTTATGTACTTGACTAGGTGAATCTATGTGAAAGGTGCGTACATGAATATGTGTATCTATGTGGAATATGTGTGATTTGACGATGGTGGTGAAGTGTGAAGGCTATGTATTCAACTTGGTGATAAATTGATGATGTGAATACTTGTTTATATTCTTGTGATAATGATTTGAGATTCATTGTATCAATTTAAATAATTGAATGATATTACATGTGAATATGGTATTGCTTAAGATGAATATGTGTATATATGATGTTGTGATCCTAATACTATACATGTGTTCGTATTTCCTTTATGTTGAATTTATATCTTACCCTACATGTGACAAATGGTCGCCTACACCCTTGTGGTGTATATTTGTAGGTTGATGACGCATAGTTGTCGTGACTTTCCCGATGATGGCTTGGAGCCTACTCGTCTTTTATCGCTTTGATTTTGGAGTCTTGCCTAGTGGTGCTTTGATTAGGACAGTTGGGATTTTATTATGCTATCAGATTATGTCTTGAGGAACCTTGAGTTTATTTTGGTGATGTACCTTGAGATTGGATATACGACTCTATGTTGTTGAGATTTTTATTTTCCGTTGCGACTTATTATTTACATGATGAACTATGTTTGGATTGAATTAATGAAGAGTAACACCTTAAAGTATTTGATTATTTATTGTAGTTATAATTAAATATTGTACGTAGGGTTTAAGGGTTTAAGGGTGTTCACTATCAAAAAGGCCATTTAGCCTCCACCTCATGCACCCCGTGCTTTATCAACTTCAATTCCGATCTATATTCACTTCGGATCAGTTTCCTTTGTTAATACCAATTTTTTCATTAAATTTTTTGAATTTGGATTGAATTAGTCATTTCATTATAATTTATAGTTCATTATTAAGAAGGGATGTGGTATCTTTCAATTTTAGGGACCAAATAGATCTCTGTATATTTTGTCCATGAATAATCTATATATTTACTCTATATTTCAAACAAAAAAAAATTCCAAAGTAACAATCATGTTCTTAAAAACATAGAATATGAAACAAAGATGCAACTAGATTAATGATTATTGTTATTATACGACAAATCTAGAACTACATACACATTTGAAAATTATAGTAGCATTATCTATGGCAAAGGTTTTTTTGTTGCCTTGTTTTACTACACTCTAGAACGATATCTATTGTAGCTAGAACCCTCTTGGTTACTTCTTTCATCTCCATCTACTTTCTTATACTCAAAACACTTTGCAATCCATATATAAACACCCAAATTAACAGCACTTAACACAGCCATAACCCAATAATAATCATCAAGGTGTGCCCTATTGATGTTATCTCCCAACCATTTCTCACCAGCTTTTGAACTAATTGCCTCAACAACTTCAATTATAATGTTACTAACAAAGCTTCCAACTCCTACTATACTTATATACGCCGCCGCTCCCAAACTTCTCAATCCGTCCGGCATTTGATCGTAAAAAATTTCTTGTAATCCAACGATAGTAAACGCATCAGAGATGCCTGTGATCATATATTGAGGAAGCAACCACCAAATATACATAGGTAGTATTGCACTTTGATCGTCTATTAGACCATGATTTTTAGCAACATTGACCCTCTTCATTTCTACAAGAGCCGAAACAACCATTGTGAGTATAGATAAAAATAAACCAACTCCGATTCTTTGCAACACGGTTATCCCATTTGGGTGACCGGTGAATTTTCTAGCAAGTGGCACGAAGACTCGGTCGTATATTGGAACAACGAAAAGGATCGTGACTCCAACGAGGCCTTGAAGTGACGCCGGAGGGAATTGAAATTTTGATCCTAAGGTATGGATTAATGTGCCACCTTGTTTAGTGAAATATGTGTGAATTTGAGCTTGAACAACCGTGAACATTAAACAAGTTAACCATATAGGGATTAGACGAAGAACTAGTTTCACTTCTTCAACTTGAGTCACTGAACATAATCTCCATGGATTTCTTGTTTTGTTTGAGGAATCAACATCATCAATTATTGCTGCTTTGTCCAAAAATCTGTCGCAAATTATTCAAATATGTTTAATTTTGTCCCAAGAATATGCTTTTTAGTATGGTTGTAGAAATTAAGAAGTGTCAACTATCAAATAAGAAACACAAAGGAAACAAAAAATCTAAACCCACAATAAGTTGTTGGTATCAACTCCAACCAAAACCCAACCTACATGTCCATAACAAATTAACCTATTATTTGTCAATGCATGATAACAAGTTGACCTTAAAGTCTCCAATGAAATTATATATATTAATATTTGTCACTTGTCACTCATCCAACAACATGGCTTGGATGTTGGATCCTCCAACATTTATCATCAAACAAATTTGATAAGTGTCAGCAATGCTATCTCTATTCTCTAACACTCTCTCCAACACTCATTCTATAATCGAATTAAATATATGTGGCGTTGGTCATCAATAAAAGGTGGGTAACACAACTCATATCAATCACAGTTATTTATATGTTTTCTATTATTTTTGATGTTACATAAATAAATGGTTTTGATTGGGTTAACTAAGCATGAGTAGCGTTACCCACCTTTTATCGATGGGTAAATAAGAATTTGATGAATCTTATTAAATAAGCAACAAGAATGGGAAATTTTAGTAGAACCCACATAAATTTTGTTCAACCATATAACTTGTCTTTCACTCCTAATAATCCTCAACACTTTTCTTTCTAAAGTATAGTAAATTTAACTAAAAATAAATTTAACTTTTCCCTAGCAAAATTAACCCACTCATCCATCAACTAGTGTAAAAAGAGAAAGTAGTTGAAGTACAAAAACGAAATTAAGAAAAAAAATTGTAATTTGCATCAAAATGAAATGAATATACTAACAAAGGATAATTTAAAGTTAGAAAGAATGGTACCCACCTATACTGATTTGTATGGAGCAAAGTATGATATTTAGGTCGAACATGAACATGATGAGGCTCATCTTTCTCCTCTTCACTATGGCAAAAATTGTTACTATGAAGGAGAGTGTCTTGCACGCGCCACTTGCGAACTGCGGCGACAAAAACTTGGGCCAGTCTTGTAAATGGACTCCCTGTAGGGCCTTCCTTTCTGTACCTTTTGATTCCCAATAGGAAGAGTGCCAATGCCAATGCCAACACTCCTGCCAATACTCCCAACCCCACACCCCACCCAACATTGTCCTGTAATTTTTGTCACATATATTCAAATAGTCATTGTTAGTACTAGCATCCATTATAATTAGAATCATACATGTGTAATGTTTTAATTATATAATAAAGTTATGCAAGTTTTTATAACAAAAATGTTAACTACACTACGCACTCTTTAACATGCTCTTTTGTCAACAAAAAAAAATTCACTATATTTTTATTTTTATTACCTTCTGTATTATGGTTTTTAAAAATCAACCTCCACTTCTCTTAACTTTTGTGAACTAATTCCATTCCATTCACATAATTTTCCAATTAGATGGTGTGCAAATTGAAAAGACAGTTCTGTGAGGAATATGTTCCCATTTTGGTGAAACTGGTTTCTCTAGAAAAGAAATACGTGTGATCTCTAAAATCTCATTGTAAGATATCATTCACTATATATATAGCACTATAATATTCTATTTGTTTTTGCGTGACACAACAATTTTTTATATAATGCTTTTTGATTCTTAGAAGTCCTACCAACCTGGCAAACCAGTCTTTTATAAATAAAAATCAATATTTGATTCTACATTGGAATTATATTTTAACCAATCGTTTTGTTTAATTACTTTCTTAAAGAATGAACCATAGTTATACAAGTTAACGTAGATAGTGACTGATAAAGTTCCTCTCCAAAAAAAAAATTACTGATAAAAATATATAATTTAAAATAAAATCCAATTGAGGTTTCAATCGAGTTCAATTACTTTTGGTCAGAAACAAATAAAAGATCTAGAGCTTGTTTGGATTGATTTATTTAAGTTTATCTACTTGCATAAACATTTGTCGGATTGCTTAGGAGGACTTGTAAAAATAGCTTACGACATGGTCGTAAGTTATTTTTAGTTTATTCTCACAAGCTCTTCAAGATAGCTTATGAAATGTTATAGCTTTTACAAAAACAATTTAGTTTTATTTTATCTTTAGTTATAAAAATAACTTATGCATAAGTGTTTATCGTGATAAACGTTTATGCAATAAGCTGCAAATTAAGTTGTTTATTGGACAAAGAATTTCTTTATATTAAGGAGTTTGATTGACAATGTAAAGAATTTCTGATCAGTTTGGTTTCTAAATCTTTATCTACAAGAACTTGTTATAGTCGTGGTTTGGTAAAAAAGTGTTGAAAAGCTTGTGTACAACTTGACCAAAGGTACAAAGTAAAAGCCAAAATAGTTGAGATATGTCACACGTAAATGTTGTAGATACGTATAAAGAAGTGAAACACAAACAAACAAAACCACAACTAAGCAAATTTGATTCTCGTTACTTGAAATATTATCTAACTATGCATTACAACAATTTGATTCTCGAATGATTCTTTTCAAAAGAAAACATTGTAAAAGTTAGTGTATATGGTAGGGTTTGGATTCCTCTCTATTATAGGTAAATAACTAAAATCTTCTATGCTAGATGAAAAGGTAAAGAAAATACATTTTTAACAAATTTACTATGTCTTGTTTTTTCTATAAAATAATCTCTCATTTCTTAAAAAAAGAAATTAAAAAAACTTCAATGTGCAAGACAATATTTACTATTAATTTAATTTAAAATTCATCATAATCTCAACTAACAAAAACTAAATATAAATTTACTATTTAAAAATGTAAATGTTTAATCATAGAAACTTAAATAGTTTACCTGAAGATATACTGGTATAAACACTGCAGCAGTTGAACCAGCCACAATGCCCAAGTACCACCAATTGAAAAATGAACTCTTAGCATCCTTCTCTTCCGGCGTGTCGTCGTCGAACTGATCCGCGGCGAAAGTTTGAACACAAGGCTTATGGCCTCCTTCACCAATGGAAAGCACATAAAGTGCAAAGAAGAAAAGTGTCTTGTGTCTAAGTGCCGACACTGAAAGTGTCAAGAAAATCATGCCCTATGTGACGTGAGAAACGTTAGATTCTTATCCATCAACCATAAGCTAAAGCAAAATTTTGTATTGAATGAATAATTAAATTGCAAGTGCATGCATGGGCTTAGTTTGATAATGAGGACAAATAATATACAGGAAATGTGCAAATCTTGAAATGGAATATTGGAATCATGTGAAATGTCTCAATTGTTATGTGAATGTGAAAAGTACTCAAAAGAAAGCAAAAAATTATTCACATAAAGTTTGAGAAAGAAAATATGATATTATGATGAGTCACTATTTTAGTATATTTAGTATATTAATATAATTATTAAATTGGGGAAAAATTCTATGGTTTAATTAGGGTTTTTAAGCATTTTTTTTTCCTTGTCATTTTCAAAATTCTATTCAACATTGTTTATTCTTTTGTCAAAAGTATTTTTAGTTGAAGGGGTTAGATAGCTCAACTAACTTGAGCTAAGAGATAAAAAAAAAGGTTAAAAGTTCAGGGTTCAAGTCTTGACAAGAAAGAAAATATAACATAACAATTAACATGATGCATCTGATTTAAACTATTGAGAGATAAATAAATTGAATGAAACAATAAATTTCTAAGCATATTGTAAAAAAAAAATAAAGAATATAAAGGTTAAAAAAAAATTAGATTTGAAATTATTTGGAATTAAGATGAGTGCATAGTTGACCAAAATAAATAAATGAGTGCATAGTTTCAATATAAATTTAATGTGACAGTTATTATAAAGTTGGCTCCAAGGCATTAAAGGCACATAATAGTTCGGACGCAGTTTCTTTAAAGTGAGCAACTAACGTTAGAGTGTAAAATAGACATTAGCAGTTTCTTTAATGAGAAATGCTAACGAATACCTTCGGAGCATTCTTTAAGGAACTTAAATGATATGTTTTTATAAAAATTCATGTATTCATTGTATTGAAAATTGTAATAGTTGACTTTTTAAAAGAATAATTTCTAAATTAAGAATGCTTCGGGGACACATGTTAATTAACAAATTAAAGGTATATATTATAGGTACATCATAAAAAATCATGAGTTTGTTATAATAATAGCAAGCCTTGATTTTTCTAACTTTACAATTCACTCTGATTCTTGCCCAAAATAGTATAGTACCACTTCATCTGTCTCATTTTAATTGTTGTTTTTGAGTTATACGCGGTTTTTAAGAAAATGATTAGCTTTGTTGATTTCAATGATAAAATTAATTTATTAAAATAGTTTTATTGATTGTAATTAGTGCAGTAGTTAAATGAAATGAATTCAATAAATAAACATATATTAGTGAAAAACACTAATAAATGTTGTCTTGGTATTTTAAAGGGACAATTATTTTAAGGTAGAAAAAAATGTAAAAGTAACAATTAAAATGAGACGGATGGAGTATCCATTTTTAGCTTTTTTGATAAATAATAATAATAATAATAATAATAATAATAATAATAATAATAATAATGTACATTAAGAGTGTTGTTTAAGAAAACAAACATTATCCTCTCAAAAAAAAATTAGTATGATATTTATTGGAATATTATGTCATGTATGTCCAATAGGCATCTTAACCTTGAGAAAAAAAATGAATAAATAGAATTGTGTGATATGTTAGTGATGTGGTATAAAAAGAGAAAGAAAGAAAATAAAGTGTTAAATAAATGTATAAAAATTGAAGTGCAACCATATTATTGTTGTATAAGATTTGGATTTGGATTTACGGTTCCTACTTCCCACACGTAGGGGACCCTATTCATTATAATAAAACTCCGCAAAAGACAAAAATGTTGCATCACAAAGAGGTAAGAGCACATTAAGATTCCAGCTGCCAGAATCAAGAACCATGAACTAAAGCTATAAATTGAAATTTAATATTGGAGTGAGTGTACTAAGTAAAGTCAACATCCTATAAAATTGAAGGATACAAACAAGATTAGAATGAGCCTCTCAAAAAAAAAACAAGATTAGCATGAGCATAAGGTAAGGATAACACAGAAAAAAAAAACAGTAAAAAATAAATTATAGATGCATCTACTTATATCACATTATATAGACATTAGCGAAAAACGGGTATATGAGTGTCCGTCTTTTCGTTCTTTTTATTACGTTTTATAAAAATATTTGGTCCATAATAAAATATCATATTGTATGATGGATAGTAATAATTGAAAACGACGTACTACTACTGTTGAGTGAAGTAGAAAAAATATTTACCACAAGATAGATGAGTGAAGACAAGAGTATGGTGTTGAATCGACCAAGATAGGAATCAGCTATGAAGCCACCAAGCAAAGGGAATAATGAGGAGACACCAACCCATGTGTTCACGTTTTTCACTGCTGTAGTTGTTGGTTCATTCAGAAATTTTGTGAGGTAGTTTATGAGATTTGATGCCAAACCTTGGTATGCAAATCTCTCAGCAAATTCCACAACTATATGATATAATATAAAAAGGACCGTAGTTAATTACATGATTAAAAAATGGGTGTTGGAGATTTGGAGAAAAGAATAATAATTGATGGGGTTGAATTGAAATTTGAACTATATGATGAACCATGATCAATTATATAATTAATGGAGGGTTGAATTGAAGTTGAACTTACATATGATGAAGATGGCAGCATTCCAACCACCCTTTTTGGTTGTGGAGTGATGGATGAGGGAGTTACTTTTGCTCTTGCTTGGGCTATCTGCCATGATTTGGTGGTGAATTTTGTTTAGGATGATGAGTTGGAATATGAAATATTTTTAGTGATGATAATGTTGGGGGAAATCATGTTTTTGGAGAGGATGTTTGGGTCTTATATAGGGAAAATTATGGGAGTACTATGTTTGGATTTTAGGGTGTGGGGGTGAGAAAAGGAGCACTACTAGAAATTGGGGTAGGGAATTAGAGATGGTGTGATTTGGTTCCTTCTCTTTCTATCTCATCATCGGTATGGAGGATATTGGACTTTTTCATGAACATGATGAGTATGCACGATTGAAAGGAAAGAAAAACAATAAAGTGTATTTTAAGAAAATAAAATAAAAATATTTCATAAAAGGAAAATATCTCTTATATGAAAATATCATAATTATTAATGATTTTATTATAAATAATCATACCATAAAACAATTTTTGGCTTTGACAATTGATCCAAGGGGGCCTCCGTAAGCTTCCTCAGTTGGTAAGGACAATGCATAATATATGCAAGGTCTGGAGTTCGAACTCCGGATACCACCAACAAAAAAAAATTAATCCAAGTGCGTGTCTATAGCTTCATTTTGATAGAGTTGTCAAATGGGTTGACCCAATCTAAAAGAGTTAACTACAAAAATGGGTCGAGTTGACCCGATCTATTTATAATTGGATTACATATTAATGAGTTCGACCCGATTTATATGAACCATGGGCCAGTTCGGACCATTATTTTTTATTTATTCACTCTCTTTTATGTCAATTTAATATATTAGTTCCTCACAATTATCTCTTTGCTCAAATAAGATTGAATGAACATAAAAGTGTAAACAATTTTTACATTAACATTAAATATTAATTAAACCCTAGATTTATTCTTTCAATTTAATCAAAATAATATTTTGTAAACTTTAAGATTTTAAAAAATTTAGATAAATTTATCCATTTTTATTAAGTTTACATATTTAAATATCTTATTATTAATAATGTGAGTGTTTTTTGTTGGGAGAAGGGCAATTTTCTTTTTTATATGGATCAAATGGTTTAGGGCCAGCAACCCGGATGCATTTGAGCTAGTTATTTTTAGAGCTCATTTGTTACGGAATAAAATAAAAGTGATTTTGACATAAACTAATTTAGAGATTATATTTTAGAGATTTTATGAAAAATCAGAATCTATTTTGCGTTTGTTTACCTTAATAAAAATCACTTTTTTTAAACAAATAATCTAATTTGTTTGGATACAATTATATAAAATGGATTTTTTGTTACAAAATTAGTTCAATCTTTCAAATCATATTTTCTCTCACCTCTAAAACAAATTATTTTTTGAGAAGCTGCTCTTAACAGCTTCTCATTTGAAACTGTTTTTAGATTTTTATTTTTTTTTTAGATTCTGATTTTTTTATAAAAAAAAAATTGTAACAAACGGATACAAAACTCTTAAAAGTGATTATTTTAAAAAAAAAAATGATTTTTTCCTTAAAAAAAACTATAATAAACGGGCTCTAAGTTTGATCCGATCAAAAATATGGATTAATAGATCGATCCATCCGTCTAGACTATTTTTTACAGCTCTACAATTCGGCGATGATTTCCAACCCAAAAAAAATGCTCTAAAAGATACTTCAAATTGGGAACTTTTTATTTCAAATATAGCATCCGCTAGAGCTCTACAGTTTCATACCTCATGGTAACTTCTGTTGATACATCTTATTTATACATCTTGATGAATCTGTTCTTAGTTTAAGTGTACTTGATTAACTCTTATAGTCTTGATTAACTCTTATAGTCGTCTCTCTATTGTTCTTATGTGCCTCTTCGTTCCTAATGTCGATTTAAACACATGACACATGAAAAGCAAAAATGTTGTACAAAGTTGTACAAATGAAGAATTAAAAGATCTACATAAACAACAGATATAAAAAAATTAATAGAACTACACATTGGGAAGAAAACAGTCAAAGAAAAACATACCAAGTAAACTTCATTAAATAGGATATGATTAGCTGGGTTTTGTTTATGTTTGAGATCACAAAAGATGATTCTTTTGTTACTTATATTTAAGATGGGAGGGGAAAAAATTGGGAAGCATATGATATTAATTTCATTTCTTGATTCTTTTGTTTTTCACTAAAATAAGATCCATTCATTCAAATATTAAAATTAAAATAATATAATCATAAGATCATCACTAGGGTCATACCTCATTATATTTTGAGATCAGTACTAGAGTTAGTGATACATATAAAAATTTAGATGTCAATATGGCATTAAAAACCTAAAGTTTGGGTCCTAAAACCAAATTAATTCTTTCACGAAAGGTCAATAATAATGTGAGATCCACTATCTTTAATCTTATCTAACTACAGGAAATAAAATATTGACAGGTGTTCACTCAAATCAACTATAGGTGATCTCTGAGATGACCAATCGAACCATATTTTGACAAGTTGTTAGTGAGGTTGAGAGGATATTAAATTTATTGATAGCTGTGATAAGTTTTTTACTCAAAACACACTATTGATAAATTGAGTCATTCTTAAGCATTTTAGAAAATATATGGCATACAAACTATAAAAAAAACTAGAAATAACAAAACACAAGAAGGAAAGCATAAGAAAGAAACCACAAAATCACAAACAAAGATGATAATCTCAAATCGGATAATGATGGAATGGGCAAAATACACTATTGCCATAATGCCATAATGGACCCTTTTCATTTCTTAATTCATGTGTACACAACCTTAAACTACTTATAATACGTGACTGATGGAATGATTAATTAGGTAAAATAAGGACATAATTAATGAGTACCAATAACTTTGGTAAAGAAAAGTGTACCAATAACTATGAAGGTAATTATAAAAATAAAAACATAATACAAATTGCTGCTTATTTAAGGATTTAATTCATATTTGCTCAAAAAAAAAAGGATTTAATTCATATGCAAATCTTAATATATATATATATATATATATATATATATATATGTTAAACAGTTCTGATAAGTTTGCCCTAATTAATCTCCTTTTTTTTGTGGATCTGAGTAATTTTTTTGAAAAAAAAGAGTTTGCAAGGAATCAAACCAAGTACCATATGCTTTCACTTTACAACTATAACGGCTATGTCACTTCTGCTTTTATTGAAATATTGTTGCTTCCAAAAATGAAATACATGACTAAAACATTTTTTTTAAATCCCCAACCGCCTTAGCGGTTTTCTCTCTCATAGCAGTTATTTTTTATTATTAACGGTACCTTTATTAATAGTAGTTCTTTTTCATTTTTTTTGGTGTACGCTTATTACATTTTACGATATTAAAGTTGCATCTTTGAAATTGTAGATCATTTGACTGATCCAGATGATAATTATATCATTAGAAACTTCACTTTTTCCTGTAATTTTGTCGGCCTCTTTGTTTCTCCTATATTATATTACTTGAAGTTGTTCATTCTGACTTTTTATTTGCAAAAATCGATACATTAGACTATAACATTACTTTGTTTTAGCAAAGTAATGACTTTGATTCCATATTCCACCAAGAATTTACGCATACCTGTCCAATAAAAATTTGCAGCAAGACGAGCTAGAGTGAGCTTTACTCCTGCATGGCCACCACTAGGTGTGTCATCAAACTCACTAATGACAATAGAGCATAATGGAGAGCTTGGATTCAACACATAATGTCTGACATGTAAGACCAAGCCATTAACAACTGAATACGGTGAAGGAAGAGTTCCTTGCACTTGTTGTTGATGAAATCTCATAAAAAAGGATCATAAATATTTTCTTTTTGTAACTGAGTCACAATCCCAAAGGTGGGAGAGGATACCAATGCGAAAAGTGTTGTTGACTGGTCGGATTCTGGTACAGGTGACTCAGCCAAAACTCGTGAGAGTGCATCAGCTACTTTATTGGATGCTCGTGGTTTGTACTTGATACGAAATTAAAACCCCAATAACTTGCGGACTTAAGCTTGTTGATCAGGCGTTTGGATCACTTGTTGTAACAATTCCTTAATGCTCTTATGATATGTCCGAATAATAAAATAATGTCCCAATAAATGTTGACACCATTTGTGGACATATTCAGTGATAGCATGGAGTTCCTTGATTTAAACTGATGCAGCTTGTAATTTGGGACCGAGCTTCTTACTAAAAAAATGTGTGGGGATGTCCATCATGCATCAACACAACACCAATACCAACATTGGACGCGTCTATTTCTATGACGAACTCTTTGGAAAAATCAGGTAAACTGAGGATAGGAGCGGCCATAATCGTTTTCTTAAGTGCAATGAACGACTTTTGTGCCTCATCGTTCCAAGAAAACGCATCCATCTTTAACAGACCGGTCAAAGAAGCAGCAATACTAGCATAGGGAGCAATAAACTTGCGATAGTAACCAGTAAGGCCAAGGAACCCATGAAGTTGTTTAACCAACATTGGTGTTGGCCATTTATCCACGATTACTAGCTTCTTTGGGTCAGCGTGGACACCTGAAGATGAAACTATATGACCTAGGTAATCTATAGATTCTTGACAAAATAACCATTTAGACAAATTAACGTAAAAACTGTTGGTCTTTAGACAGTTCAAAACCAGATCCAAGTGATATAAATGCTCCTCAAGTGATGCACTATAGATCAAGATATCATAAAAAAAGACTATAAAACACTAACGTAAGTACTGAGAAAACAATTGGTTCATGGTGGCTTAAAATGTTGATGGGGCATTGGTGAGGCTGAATAGCATGACCAAGAACTCATAGTAGCCCTTATGAGTATTAAACACAATTTTATAAGTATCACATAATGCACCCGAATCTAATGATAACCAGCACGAAGATCCAATTTGCTAAACACAGTTGCCCCACCAAGTTCACCTAAGAGTTATTAATGGCGGGAATAGGAAAATTATCCTTAGTTGTGGCTGCATTTAAAGCACGATAATCGACACAGAACCGCCAAGTGCCATCTTTCTTTCGGAACAACAATGCAGGGGATGAAAAAAGGTTATGGCTTGGAGTGATGATCCCTTGATCAAGCATTTCACAAATTAATTTTTCCATTATCGCTTTCTGAAATCAAGGGTAAAGGTATAACCTGACATTTACATGTTTTGTTCCTTTAACCAAATGAATGTAATGATCAATAGAACAATGGGGTGGGAGACCTATCAGAGCGATGAAAATATGATTATAACGATGTAAAAGCTCCAAAAATGGTGGGGTGAGGTGTTGCGGAAAGTCAGGGGTGGGTTCAGGTTCTATGACTGGTGCATAGTTGGTATTAGTGATAACGAAAATACATGCAATGTCATCACTGTGAACCAGAGCTTGAAGCTGATGAAGGGACACAAAATGCGGTTCTAAGGTTAAGTCGCCCACCAAGGTGACCGGAGTGCCTTCCCAACTGAATTCAATTTTGAGAGCAGAATAATCGTTGGATACCTTACCTAGTGATTGGAGCCACGAAAAAGGCAACACAACATCAGGACCCTCGATTGCTAACACAAACAAATCAATGGCAAAGGTAATTCCCTATAATATAATTAGAGCATCCTTACAACATAGATGCAAACAAACAAGGTTCCACACCCAAGCGCTCCGCTAACGCAGGTTTAATAAAATTGTGGGTGCTACCACTGTCAATAAGGATCGAAAAATTGTGATGCTGATAAACCCCAGTAACATGAAGGGAACAATTATGTAATTAACAAGATAAGGCATGTAAGCTCAAAATGTCGCCGGAGATGTCACCCGGAGGGTGGTCCTCATGTTCTATGTCTGGTGCATCATCCTCATCTCCGAGAAGGAGCAGAACTTTGCTACGACATTGATGTGCAAGATTCCATTTCTCATCACACTTAAAGCATAACCCCTTGACGCGGCGATCCCAAATTTCCACTGGTGACACATAACGAACATAAATGTTGGTGTTGGGTGTAGGTAGTAATGGGGGTAGCAAATTTGGTTTAGGTGTGGTTGCAGAGTTTTATGATAGGGATGTCTGTGTGGAATTTGTTATAGAGTTTGAGCTAGGGTTGTGAGGTGGGCCTTTGGACCAAAACTTGCCCTTGGAAGTAGTGTCATCAAATCGTGCCTCGCATGCTCTTGACATGGAAAAAGCTTCCATAAGTGTTGGTATCGTGAAATTGCAATTCATGACGCAAATTATGTTTCAGTCCAGTAATAAAGAAGCTGAAGGTTTTGAAATACTAGTAACCTTGTTCATGAGATCTTCAAATTGTGCTTGAAATTTTGCTACCGAACCACACTGCGAGAGTTTTGACAAATCACCCTCCACGTCTTCATATTGTGTGGGCCCGAAGCGATGGCGAACAACGTCAAGGAAAACAGACACCGATGGAAGTAAATGGTTGCGCATCGCCCATTGGAACCACGCGGCGGCGCGACCTTCTATGTGAAAAGATACGATCTGAAGACGTGTTTCCTCCGATGCCTCATGAAAATCAAAGAAAGCTTCGATCTGAAACAACCAATCAGTTTGATAAGATCTACAAAATGGGAAACACTAATTTATAGTGCACGTGATGCCGACCTCGAAAATCCTGTTGGTGGTTATTGAATCGATGAACGAAGATTTGCAACCTTGGAATCAACCTCCACGAGATGATTTTGGAGAGTTAAATGAGTGGTATCAGAGTGTGAGTCGAGCTATGATTGAAGTGTGGCACGAAGTTCAGCGAATTGTTCGTTTATGTTGGATTGAAGAGCGCTCAAAAGTTTAGAAGGGTTCATGATGAAAGCACCAGTGATACACCTTGCTAATCTCAAGGTATCAGAAATTGTTGCACTCTTCGAGCGAGTGAAGCTTCTTAGAAAATCCGTAGGAAATTAAGAAGAATTTTAGAGAGAAAAAAGAATTCTTATCATTCAGCATACCACAAAGAGTTAAGATTACAACATATATTGTCATGGCATAACTTATTTGCGTAAAAGAAGGAAACCAAAAAGGAAATAAAATATCATTTGCATAATATAAGGAAACAAAATAACATAACTTGTGCTAACAGAATGTCAGCAACAATCCTCTCACCAACACGCTAAATCTTCCATCCATGCTAGCTTATTAGATTGGCGCTTTCTTAAATGTGGGCCTTCAGCAGTTTCCTCAAAGCATTCTATTGGGCCTCCACTCACTAAGGCCGTATCCGTTTTTTTTTAAATAAAACATGAATTTAATATGCATTTTTTAGCACCAAAAACATAAAATTCATGATTTCTTAAAAAAATCTAATTTTTTTTAGAGAGATTGTCATAATATTCTACCCATTTTTGGAAAATTTCATTAAAAATAATGAAAGTTAGACATGAGTTGACTAAAAAATAGGGACTAATTTCATGGATTGAAATTTCGGAGGGACCAAAAGTCTAATGAATATTTTAGGGGGACTAAAAACAAATGTTGATATATCTAGGGGGGCATTTACTTATTTTGGTGGCTTTTCGTCAAGATCACTTGTTCTGTCATAAAACTCTAACTTTAATGGCTTCTCGAAGGTATGCGGTATTGGAAAATATGTTATCCTACTTATGAACGGACCACGCCTGTGATGAGAATGATGTCATTATGGAAAATATTCCTTGCGTCTTCAATGATTGCGACGGTGGGGAGGAGAATCCCTGCATCTTAATTGCGACGATGAAGGCTCTATACGATCGTGGCGACGAGGTGAACGACTTCTACTTCCCTCCTCAGAATATCCTCGGGGCTTACTCTTGCTTTGTGGTTGCTTCGCCGAAACTGACACGATGTCTTCGAGTACCACCGAAGTAGTATTGCGTTGATTTCGTTTCACAACCTCGATTTGTGTAGCGATTTTGATGAAATCTCCTCTTGATACAACTATACACGTTCATGATGTTCAACAAAAGATCGTTGGAGTTTAGAACACCAGCGAAATGAGGAGGTGGAGGAGGATTCTAGTTAAGATTATGTTCTTGATTCTTCGATGGAGACGAACGGTGGTGGAAACACCGTTGTTTTTGGATCGCCTTACTTCGTTGTTGAAGGAATCAAGTTGTTTGCGATCGTTGTAAAAGTTCCGATTTGATTCACGTCTTGAATGACTGGAGAAAATATTGGTTCAGAACAATCCTGAAGAATCAAGATCACTAATTGAACTTGCATTACAGTGAAAGATTTGTTGTCGATGTTTTCCAGTCGTGTTCGAACCTTGATTTCATGTTTGGAATCGTATTTGTGAAGATTGTTGCGGTGGATGAATGTATAACCAAAAACAATTACATTGATGAAATGCCTAATTGAAACCGTTACAGTTGCAACGTTTTAATCTTTAGAAATCACACACGAAAATAATCATATTATAAAATTAATTGTATATATGTAAAAAACAAAGAGTTATGCCAACAAATGCCTAAAAAACATTTGTTATTTGTTAAGTAAATTAAATAAAATTTGAATTCAGAACTTTTCAACAATTCTTTACTTTAAAAAAAAAAAACAAAACTTTTCACCATTTTTATAAGACACTCTAGCATTTTAAAAAAACAAAAAGGCTTAATTGCATGTTTAATCCCTTATGTTTATTTTAGTTTTTAATTTGGTCCCTTATGTTTTGAAAGTTTCAAGTTGGTCCCTTACGTTTTAAAAGTTTCAAGTTGGTACAAAACGTTACTCATATTGGTATAAGTTAGTCCATTCTACGACATGATATTGAGTTTAATAAAACAAAAAAAATTAAAATAATGTTTTAAAACTGATTTTTTAAATAAGTTAAGTTCCATCATCCATATTGTCAACCCGAATCTTTAATCGTTATGTGACTGAATGGACTAACTTATTCCAACGGAAGTAACGTTTTGGACCAACTTGAAACTTTTAAAACATAAGGGACCAACTTAAAACTTTTAAAACATAAGGGACCAACTTGAAAACTAAAATAAACATAAGGGATCAAACATGCAATTAAGGCAAACAAAAACTATTTCTACTAATTATAAAAAAAAATTAGATGTAAAAAACAAAATCTATTTCTACTATTCTACTAATTATTACAAAAAAAAAAATAATATAATAAAAACAAGTGAATCCTCGCGCACAGCTCATACCAAAATTCTGAATCCTCTTCACTCAGAACCTCTCTCTCTCTGAGTTTCCCTCGGTGGTAACGGAGATCACTTTTCCTCTCTCCGGCGATCCACCAACCATGAGTACCGGCGACCTTCTCAACATTCAACCTGATGAACTACAGTTTCCTTGTAAGCCTTTCATTTCTAAACAATCTCTTTCATACTTTTTATTTAACATGCAATTTTTCAATTTTATTATTTTCTTTAACAATTATTATTTTTTGTTTGAATTAGTTGAATTGAGGAAGCAGATCTCGTGCTCTCTACAGTTGTCTAACAAGACCGACAACTATGTTGCTTTCAAGGTTTTGTTTTTGTTTCAAATTTAATTTTAATTTAGGGTATGTTTGAATTAAGGGTTTTGATATTGCCGGAACCGCAGCACGCTTTAATTGAGGCTGCATTTGTTGCTGATTCTCGGTAATATCGAGGATGGTGATGTGATCACAATCATTACCACGGTCGCTATTTTGAAGTTTGCTAAGTTTATATATTGGTACTCCCTCCGTCCCTAATTGTAAGACTATCTATGTGTTTTGGAATATGAAAAGTTAACATTAAATATATTTATGCTCAAAGGGCAAAATGGTAATAGTCACATACACCTGTGACAAATTTATTACTCCAACAACTTTTCTTAATACTCGTGAATTTTGCCAAGTAGTCGTATAAAAAGGGATAGAGGGAGTATATATTTGAGATTGTTATGGAGTTGAAAGAAGCGTTAAAGGGACTTTTTCCCCTGCCACTTGGACAAATTCTTGTTTACCCCTGTAAATATTCAAACATTTAAAATTTAAAGATTATTCTCTTTTAGACCTTCGGGATTCCGACTCTACAAAATGGCACCTTTAATCCTGAAATCAGATGCCACAAAGTACCTTTAACACTTGAAATAATAACCTAATAGATCATTATACTATATATCAATATCAACCACACTTGTTTTAGAAATATTTTATATAACTGAATTTGAAAAAGAGAAGTAAGTCCTCTTACCCCCTCAAAAATCCTCAAACATACGCTTAGGCTATGTTTCCGGAATTTGGTTTTTGAGGGAAAGTGAGGGGAAGGCCTATTTTTTATATTTTTAATTAAAAAACTATAAAATGTTTCTAAAGTCGATTAAAAAGGGTGATTGAAATATTATATGATTATCTATCACGTCATTGCTTCAACATAATTTAATTTCTAATAAACATCAAGATGTATACTTAGCCCTTAAAAACCTTCCCCTCCAAAGCTCTCCGAAAGCCAACTCCAAGTCTAAGAGTTTTTGATGATTTTGGAGAGGAGGGGTTTAGAGTGCTAAGTTTATATATATTTGATATTTTAAAAAAAAATGAAAGAATAACATGATATATGATCATATAGCATTTCAATAACCCTTAATTCAATTTTTAAAGCAAGTCCTTAATTTAGAAAAGAAAAATTAGTCCTCCTCTTCCTCCAATATCCTCAATCCAGACATACCCTTAATTTTATATTTTGGGGAAGGGGTGTATTTTGTTTCTTTTTGTGATTGGTATTTGATTTTGATGGTGTGGTGCAGGTTAAGACCACAAATCCGAAGAAGTACTGTGTTAGGCCTAACAGCGGGGTTGTGTTGCCAAGGTCTACATGTGATGTAACAGGTTTCTTTCTCTTCACATCTTTCTAGCCTCGTTTCCTTCACCAATCTTTGCTTATTAACTCTGTCAATGTCTTTTCATTCATTAGTAACAATGCAAGCGCAAAAGGAGGCACCTTCTGACATGCAATGCAAGGATAAGTTTCTCCTTCAAAGCGTGATTGCAAGTCCTGGAACTACCACAAAAGATATTAATCCAGAAATGGTATTTATTCAATAAATAAAGATAATGTTTGTTGATGGAATTAACAATTTTTGCGTGCGGTAGTTATCAGTTATCACTTACCTATGCTCTTTTGCTGCATGCAGTTTAGCAAAGAGGCAGGCCACAATGTTGAAGAGTGCAAGTTGAGGGTTGTTTATGTTGCTCCTCCCGGACCTCCGTCTCCAGTTCGAGAAGGATCTGATGAGGATTCTTCGCCTGATTCTGTATCGGAAAATGGACATTCAAATGTTACTGAATTTACAGCTGTGAGTAATTAGTGAATTGGTGTTTGTTTTCGAAGGATGACTCTCTACATTGGTTATTTTTGTAGTTTCTTGACATAACCATGCATTACAGGCTTCAAGAACTTTCAACGAGCGGGATGAACATCAGGGTCCTACATTTGAGGTAATGTGTTTAAATTACGTCTATGCTTTTGTTATTTTTTTCCTGTTGGTAAAATTCAAAGTGACGCATGCTGATGAAGGTTTTAACTATGACTTCTGCATAACATGAGTTCTTTGTGCATACTTTGATATGGTATTGTTCAGATGTATTTTTCTGATCTTTTTGTACATTTCCCCCCCTCAATTTTGTATCAGTTGGTTAGGGTCAATGTTAATAGGAACTGTGTCTTATTTAATGAACGTTGCATAATTTAAAAAATCTGTGATGCCACTTACGTGTGCTCCAGTTCTTCAAAATAAAGCAACCACGCATAGGTTACAACACTACTGATGGAGGTGCTCTTATATGTTATTGAAAAACAAGCACAACCTTTGAAGGAAGGACTTGAAAATCAGGTTCATGGTTTATTGGGAAATGGCATGGTCTGCAACTTTTAGTGCGTGTCACGAGTCATAACATAACAGTTTTTCACACATCTTCTATAGTATGAACATGGTGATACCAAATTTCATGTCCAACCTGGAGAAGAAGCTTGCTCTGTGGAAATAATCAATAAGCTTATCCACAACAGGTGTTGGATATTGTTAAGCCCCAGCGACCGTCTTCAACGCCCTTTAGAGCACCAATGGAGGCGTGAAAATTTTCCCCACATTCTGAAAGTGAATAGTTTGAGAGATTAGCTTCCAACCTGTTGCATTTATAGTATCAAATCTGTTTATAGACAATCCCTTGATCTTGATTGTATGGAATTAAATATGTCCTATATCAATCCTAATTACATCTGAATTAGATACATGAAGACAGTAATGTTTACATAGAAGAAATAAAGAAGAGAAGATGTCAACAAATATAAATCCAATAATCTATCAAATATCAATCAAAACCATATATGCCTAGAAAAACAACTAGGCAAATAATACATGACATTTCGAAATGTGGCTGAGATTGACTGTATTTTTAAGAATAGCTTTCTATATAGTTCCCAGGGTTGTGATTTAGTATAGTTACTGATCAGGTTACGTATCAATCACACATTGAACTCATTATGACAAACAACTGTAGTGCATACTCCATAGTTCGGATATCCTGAAAAATTTGCAAGCCTTGCTGTCTAACCTTGATACAAAAATTCTTTTTGCAAAACTATATAAGTAATACTTCATGCTGGAATTTTTTTGCTTTACAAATTTTTTCTTGATTTGCGAAAGGCTACATCAAGAATGCTGCAAACAAGAATGTTGTCATGGCATTGATTATGCCCTTCTTTCAAGTTTCTATTAGTTAAGGTTAAGATCAAGTTCTCACTTCATGAAAGAGATATCTCAGATCATTCTTTTGTAAAGTTAAAAACTCGTTTGAAATGTTTTAGGAAGAAGTTAAACACTCCTTTGAAATTTTGTAAGTTTTTTAACTTTAGTATTCTGATTTATATTACTGGGTTGTATTAATGAGCATGTCATTTATTATTCATGTACTGCAGATAATTTCTGAATTTGATAGTTTTGTTTCATTATCTTTTACATTGATAATTGTATTGTTGTAAGAAATTTCCTTGCAGACTCCATTGCCTGCAGTTGATGTCTCTACCTATGGAATTATCTTATTTACTCTGTATGATCAGAAAAAAAATGTTCTTATTTTGATTTCTTAATATTTCAGACATCAGCTCAAGTTTCAAAGGTGACCGAGGAGAGGAATTCTGCTATCGACCAACAGAGAAGACTCCAGCAAGAAGTGGTATGTTATGGATACATATATATATCTTTTAAACATGCCAACAAACTTATAGCTAGTTATCGTAAAATCTTCATTGGTAGATGGTTAGTTAGGGCATTTCTGCTTGGTATTTTATTATGTGTTAAATATGGCATTTCTGCTTAATGTTTTAAACAATTGTACTCTGTAGTTAAAGGTAGAATCATAATTCCTTTCAACATTTCTAATATGTTATTTTTTTAAGTCGCATCATCATTGGTATAACCTAGATTCAATATTTAAATTGTTATGGAGTTACAGTTCAATATTAAAGTTCACGTGAAGTGTATTTTGATAGAAACTGGATCAAAATATTGAAATGAATGGTGTTTATTGATTGAAAAGAATTAGGGGGTGTTCAAGACCCATTCCGTCCTGGTAACCCAACCTAGCCCAAACTTCTTCAGGTCTGGGTTGACCAGTCCCACAAAATAGGGACGGTTAGGGTGACATTTTATGATTTGATGTCAGGTTAGGGACAAGTTACCCAACCTTTCATATATATATACATATTATCTTCAATAATTTTATTTAACCTTTTATTTGGCATTTTTTTCATTCACTATTTAAAGTTTGATCTCCCTTTTTTTATATGTCTTTTAATATTTTAAACCCTTTACAATACCAAAAATACTCTCCAATCCCTCCTATTATCTGTGGCCTCATCATATAGCGCCTAACTCCCTGATTTATTCACCATCACCTCATGGTAAAAGTTAGGTTAGACAAAGTACGAATCTTCAGCATTTCTAGATGGAGCTAAAAATAAGGGTGGTCTATAAAGGACAACCATGTAATTCTGGAAGGCCTATTTCGGAAAGGGCCTACAATTTAAACTTTCATAATTCTTGGTTTAAACTGCCCATTCAAGAAATAAACAATCAGCCCCCCCATTTAAAACAGTGTAGACTCCCTAAGCTCCTGCCATCTCGTAGCTACTGATATTAGCGACAGAACTTCTACCTGGGGCTAGGTCCCATTATCTGGCGCGCATAACTCCATTAATGTAAAACAAGAATTACTTATGCATTTCAACCGTCATATTTAGCTACTTCTGTTCCTCCAGACTGTGAATTATATTTTCCAAACATCATATACTTCCAGGATGGCCCCGAAATGTCCACCTTATCCCTGACTCTCTCTTGATGCTTGTTGCTATTTGGGAATACATTGACAACGCCCTTCATCCTTATTTCTATATTTCACTCGACTTCATAGTGGGGCAACTATTGTGATAGTCGCTCTAAAGTTCTACAATTGTGGGACTTGGACCATCCCTGCCCCCATCTTTACCCTCAAAGACATTATGGAAACATTGTTAACCCCTCTGGCTATTGGTTTCAGCTAAAGGGCTGGGGTCACCTACTTCTGAAGTTTTTTGGGTATCAAGGAGTCGTTTTGCCCTTGTTCCACCATGTACAAATCGTTGTTCACCCTTGCTTATATTCCCTCACTCTTGAGATGCAGATGAACGAGACTCTCATTGGGATCAAAGTGAGGAAGACAACACCTCTTGCCCAGTTCATGCATTAGTTGTATAACCATATGTTCCTATTACTCGAGTGGATACACAAGTCATGCCACCACTTGGTCCAAGTTTTGTTAATGCAGAATATGATAACTTGGTATGATAATTTTCACCTAGGAGGATGTTGGATGATTTGAAGTATGTCATGCATACATTCCACCCCCTCTTCTACTCCCAATGCTATTTTCATCCTTGTGTTCCAATCCAGTGGCTTCCTATGAGGAGGGAAAATCCAATGGCATATACTCATACATAAGTAAACGTTGATTGCCATATCCACAATAACCAATCGAATTGACAAGATGTTTGTGATTTAAGAGGCTAAGCGCGAGAACCTCCACAAAAAACTTGCAGTCTTCTTGACAACCTTTCTTGTTAAGCTATTACTTTGATCCTAGTGCTCTTAAGGTGACCTTTATACAAAGGTCCAATACTCCGACATGCTGATTTATCATGAATGGTTGCTGATGATTGAGAGGTGATTGTCGAATTTGATAACATCAACTGTTTTCTTTGTTTTTGTTAAAATCAATTAGAAATCATATGTTATGATTTGCTAGTTGTCATATTTCAATTATGTTTAATTAACATCAATTGTAATTGATTCTAGCATTAATTGTGATTTTATAATACAAACTAGGTGTGCTCTGTTTAGACACATAACCATTCACACAATCTACAATCATTACATGGTACGAGGGCACACCTTGTTTGTATTTATAATAGATCAACTACAAATTAACGGTAATTAAACACAATTGATATGACAACTAGTAAATCATAACATTTGCTTTCTCATTGATTTTAAAATTAGTTGTAATTGATTAAACTTCTATTATAAGTACAAACAAGGTGTGCTCCGATAGCATGTACAAATTGTAGATTGTTTAAATGGTTGTATCTAGACAAAGCACACCTTGTTTGATTATTTATAATAGAAAAATAGAATCAATTTGCTACAAAGATTTTCTCTAGTGGTGTCAGAGTACTGGTTTTACTGCTTTGGTTGCACACACTGCTAATTCATCTGTTTTCCTCTCAATTATCCCCCCTTGGTTCTTGGGTCATTGATTCTGGTGTAGAGATTGCAGTTAGTGTGAATGGTTGTGTGTCTAGACAGAGCACACCTGTCTTGGTTCTTTAGTCGTTGATTCTGGTGTAAAGATTGCAGTTAGTGTGAATGGTTGTGTGTCTAGACAGAGTACACTTGTTTGTGTTTATAACAATAGAAATAAAATTCAATTACAATTAATACTAGAATCAATTACAATTAATGCTATTTAAACATAATTGATATGAAAATCAAAAACTAACATACCATAACATTTGATTTCTAATTGATTTTACCATTTGATCTTCTGATGTTGACTTATATTGTAACAAGCTTAAAACATAGTAAAGATTTAGCTTGAGGGGGAGTGGTAAAATCAATTAGAAATCAGATGTTATGATTTGCTAGTTGTAATATCAATTATGTTTAATTAGTATTAATTGTAATTGATTCTAGCATTAATTGTCATTGACTTTATTTTTATTATAAATTATAAATTCAAACAAGATCTACTATGTCTAGACACATCCATTCACACAATCTACAATCTTTACAGATTTGTATCTTTCAAAAAACTGTCTCATGTTCTCTCCAGAAGAGTTACCTCAGGTAGATTGAAATTGCAGGGTGCCTTAGGTCCTAAGAAGAATTATGACTTAGAAGCCAATATACGTTTACATTACAAGAACTTGAAGCCGCTACCATTAATTTTGGGTTAAAATGTTTATGAGGTGAAGGGTTTTGGGCCTGTATACAAAGGTGGCCTTAAGAGCACTAAGATTTAGGTAGTTGCTGTGAAATAGCTTAACCAGAAAGGCTGTTAAACAAATTGAGAATTTTTATGGAGGTTCTCATGCTCAACGTCTTAAATCACAAACATATTGTCAACTTGATTGGTTATTGTGATGGCAGCAATCACTTGTTTACACGTATATGCAATTTCGATCTTTGGACGATCCTTTACATGATCTTCCTCCTCTCAGAAAGCCACTGAATTGAAACACTAGAATGAAAATAGCATTGGGAGCTGCAAGAGTTAGGATCCTCTCCATTTCTTTCATTTGGAGAGATAAAGACACAATCAAGTTTGTAAAAATACATAAATAATTAATAGTTGTGGGACCCACTTAGTGGTAGGGCCCACTAGGTGAAAGTTATCATACCAAGTTATCAGATTTTTGTTAGCAAAACTTGGATCAATTGGTGATATGACTCATGTATCCACCAAATTATTGGGGACATGGTTAGTAAAACTATCTATCTGATGCACGAAATGGAGGTGTTGTCTTCCACACTTAGATTTCAGTCCGAGTCTCATTCTTCCGCCTCAAGTTTGGTGGAATACAAGCAAGGGTGAACAACAATGTGTACATGTCAAAACAAGGGTAAAAGGACTCCATGGTACCCAGAAAGCATAAGTGTTCGGTGATCCCACCCGTTTCGCTGAAACCACTAGCCAGTGGCATTGACAAAGTTTCTATGATTACTTAGGGTATAGACGAGAGAAGATGCATATATTTGGCTGCTCTTACATACCTGACTAATCAACCCCAAGTGAGAAGATGTATATATTTGCTTGTGCACCCTTGTCTTATGAGCTAGCTTTTAAGTTGATATCTAAGCCCATTTAACATGGTATCGGAGCGGGGGGAAGCATAACAATGTAGAAATTGGACTGAGAATCCACATTAGGCGTGAGGGTGGGTATTGGAATGGAGTCCCACATTGCTAAGGTTAAGGGGCTGTTGGATGTTTATGTGGTTGGACACCCTCTTCTTATGAGATAACTTTTGGGATAAGATTCAAGTTGTTTTAACTTATTTCATATTCGCATGAGTCAACTGACTATGTTTCATTTTTAATTGTAACCATTACTTGCCTTTTTTCTTTGATTTCATCAACGGCCCCTTTTGTTTAAGATTAAAAAAGTTACTGTAATACAATTTTTATTTTAGAGCTTTCTGTTAAGCTATGGTTTTAAATTCTTGGAAAAGCTGTAAATCGACATATATTAGGTTTCTGATTTTTTGAAGTATTATGAATTTTTAAATCACATTGGAAGAATAAAAGAAGCAACTGGCAAGTGTTGAGTAATTATGATCATACTTTAAAATATTTATTAAATTTATGTTTCTCATGAAATATGATGGATTGGTGTTGATGAATCTTTTGCACACAGGAGCTCTTGAGGCGCCAAGTCAGTAGAAGCCGTGGTGGAATATCACTTACATATGTTGTTCTTGTTGCTGTGATTGGCTTCATTTTGGGATACCTCTTGAAGAGGACATGACCTATGATCTCCAAAAACTGCATAAAATAATGTGAGTGAGCAGCAGAAACTGTTTATTTGTATTATTGGCAGGTTACGCTTCTTGATAGTTTGTTTTTTTAAGAAATTTCAAGACACTAGACAAGTTGATTAAATTTTTATTTCGTGCACCTTGTAATTTGAGTTACCAAATTCAGGAAATATATTTAGTAGCTTTTGCTGGATTTGGACTGTTCAAAATATTTGAAGTCAAGCAATCTGAAAAGTTCAATCTTTGATTGGATGACTCAACATGCAGATCTTAAATTCTTTTTAAAATCTGATTTCCATGTTTAAAATTGGAGCTATCCATTCTTGTACGAATGGTCTTGCGATGCTGAATTCTTGAGTGTATGCAATTCAGGTCTATTTCTTTTTTAGGGCCTTCTATCCCCATTTTCTTCCTTGTTTTCGACTGTGCATTTGTTGCTTTTTTAGATAGTTTAGTAAGAGTTCCACAATGAGTTATATTTGACCCAAAGTGTTCATAGGATGGAGACATCTCTTAACCCATATTTGAAGATGATATTAGACTATTGAATATCCGTTGATCCATTAATAAAAGATTACTGAAATTCAAATTTCACGATGTATGTTATAAGATATACCATTTTATAGTCCGGTTTTATGCCAAAGTACTTTGGTAAATAAATAGTCTAAAGTAAACTAGCATTTGAAAATTACTCAAAATACTAACTGACAGCCAATATCTCTTCAAAATCCTTGTTCTCATAAGCGAGTGACTTGATCTCTTGTCCCTTGTAATTGGTACTAATCAGATCACTGTCTCACTCCTTAAGATAAGGAGGACCATAAACTTCTACACTCAAGCTGATAACGCGAGTCGTTGTTGGAATTCGAGTGTTTTTCGGATGCTAACCCATATATTAAAGTTCTGTTTATTTCACCCAATACTGCAGAAGACATATTTGGTGAATACACATCTTACATTGTACATTATGGAGTTGCTCCTTTAAAATGTTCATGAAATTTCTAGAAATTGTAGAGCTTGTTACTGATTTACCTTTACCCCTAAATATAATGCCAGCTTGACATTAGATTGCATTTGGCATTCCTACTCAAATTCTGCTTCAATGTGAAGCAGATACACACCCATATCTAATGTATTTACATATAAATATACGGATATACAGGTATATAATGAAAAACATTGATTATGGATAGTACATATTGCTTCTATTAATTTGACAGACAACTTTCTGGCACCAAAGTTCCACTGCTCGTCCCACCAATATTCTTACATGATGAAGTTGCAGCTTTCTTGTTGTAACTCAAATTTATATCCTCCAATTTGATCCCTTGGCATGGTGTACTTGGGCTGCAATCAAATGTTAATGCCTCTTTTGTTGCCGAACTTCCATGAATGTTCTTATAAGTAACTTGGCTAATCTTAATTCCTGAAGTCTGTTGAATAACAATTTACATTTTTGTCAATTGAGTATATTCAACTCTTCTTCTAATGTGGACAATTCACTAGAGTATAAAAGAAAGGGGTCTTGTTAACAAGTGCCTTTAGCGCATTTGTTAAAGATATATAAATGGAAATAATTGGTAAATTTTAAGTATAAAAAATTACTTTTTAAAGTTTCATTGCATTGAATGTATCATTTTTAAGATAAAAATTTATTTTTTAAACTTTTTAACAAATAACAAGTGCCCTAAGGGCTGTTAGCATTTTCCTAAAGTAAAAGAAATAACATCAATTGTTTGTAAGAAAAATGTTGAAAAGTGTCTTTAGGGTATTCGTTAAGAAAATAAAATATAAAATTATTGTGTTAAGAAAATAAAATATAAAATTATTGTGTTGGAAAGTGGTGAATTTAATTTTTTGTACATTTAAAAGTTGTTTCAATTAAAAAACTACTATTTTTAGCTTCTTTAAATGTGGTTTCTTTGAGAATTGTTCCTAGGGCACTTGTTACGTAAATGATGCATTCTATACACGCAAGAAAAGACATATTTAAGAACTACTCCCTTCATCCCTATATATAAGCACCATTTGCCTTTAATAAAAGGGTGCTTACTTATATACAGGGACGTAGAGAGTAAAATAATCATTAGAAGTGAAATTCATATAAAAGTAACTTATGTCAAATTTAATTTAGGTAAAAATTATAGCGAAGAGAATATAATCATGTTAATTTGGACTATTGATGATTACCTGTCCAGGACAACCAAGATTGTTGGGGCAGTAATTCTGATCGATGATGATGGGATTCTCAACATTGTTCATCATGATGTTTTGAAACAAAACGTTCTTGACGAAGCCATTACTGGGCCTTGCCCATGATTTTATCCTAACCCCATTGTCCGATCCATAAAAAATAGCATTTGTTAGTGTCACATTTTCCACCCCCTTTTCCTCCACTTTTTGTCCCAAACTTCCAATGCTGTATCAAACAGATATTTTTACAAGGGTCAATTTTGCTATATTGAACTAACTATTCCTTGAAAATATAAGTTTATGTTTTAAAATCCGTTGAAGATATTCAGATCATAGTTTAATTTATTTAATCAATTTAACCATTGTCAAACTGGAAAATATGAATCAAATCAACTTACGAATTCACTTGTTCTCCGTTTAATGGGTAGAACTAGTCAATTTGGTACAATTCTTAAAACATTGATATAAAACTTTTCGCAATATTAAAAAGTTTGCACATACGTTCAATCATATCGTACCTGTGTCATAATATTATTCTTTAAAATATCTACACAGCTATCTATAGGGTGAAATATATTAAATATCTATTCAAAACTTTTTACAATGTCTTTAATTAGTAATTGAGTTCAATGTTTGCTTATTTTGCACTCAAATTGACATAAATCAAGGTGATACTAACCTTACACCATGACCAGGACCACATTTTATGTTGGACATTAAGAGATTGTAAGTGGCATCACCAATGGATATGCAGTCATCCCCTGTTTGCATTATACATCCATTGATAGTAACCCTATTTGAGTATTGAACATGAATGCCATCGGTGTTTGGGCTCTTGTCTGGTGCAATAAGTTTGACATTTTTCACAACAACATCGTTGCAATTATTAATCACTAGGTGACTTAGTTGGCTGTTAATTGAAGTAATGCCACTAACCACAAGGTTATTCACCCAGTCGAATGACATTGTCTGAAGAAAAAAAAAATAGCAAATATTAATCCGTACACATAAAATATACATTGATTACAAACATTTATTAAAATGATACTTCAACTTTTGTTCATGCATTTCTTGGGTCTTAAATGTAGGCATTATTTCGACCAAAAAAAAATGTAGGCATTACCAATTTTAAATGTAGGCATTTGCCGATTTTATTCTCATAAATATAATAAAAAATCATTGGAAAAAGTTTAGCTAAGTTGGGTATCAGGGGTTCATCCAGATCAGAGCAGATCTCAAGACTAGAGGTGTCAAATAGGTTGGTCCGACTCGAAAGGTCCGACTACATAAATGGGTCAGTCCTGCCCTGACCCATTTGTAATTGGGCCACACATTCTTGAGTCAAGACCCAAAGAGCCCTAATCCATCGGCAATTAACCGCCGCCCGTAAAAACCCATCGACATTTAACCGCCGATGAGGTTATATTGGTATTTTCCTGGTGTTTCCTAGTATCCATTGATGTGGGAACAACAATCTTATAATTTTAGTGTGACAAATAGAGTGCATGAAAATATAAGTTTAAAATAAATACTTAATTAACATACCCTAGCTCCAACCGGGCAATTCTTCCCAGACCTCCTACAATTCCAAAATCCAGCACCTTTACCATCCAATTTCCCACCAGAAACAACAAGATTATCAACATGATTAAACAAAATCCAAGACCCTAAATTTCCAATTTCCCTGTAATCTTCAGGAGCCACAAGAGTTCCACCATTAAGGAATGTCACCTTTCTCTTACATGGACCTCGGAAATTAATGTTTTTCAACAAGTACCTCCCTTTTGGTACATAAATTGTGGCAGGAATTAAGCTAGCACATGCTGATTTCCAAGCATTTACAAATGGTATTGTTGAATCAGTTTTTCCATCTGGTTTTGCCCCAAATTTAATTACATTGTAAGTAGTAGTTGGAGCTGCATTTGATGAACCTAACAATGTAATGTATAAGATACATGAAATTACCAAGATGTATTTAGTACCTAAAATATAATCCATTATAATAGCTCTTAGTGTATATTCCCAAAATTATATAATATGAATGTATTGTGGTTTTTGTATGTGTTTGTTAATTGGCAGTTGATGTAGTAGAACTAATTAGATGGTAGTTGAAACCGTTAGAATGGTACGATTATATATAGTATTGTATAAGTGCTTAATTTATTGTTTGCTTCAATATATTGAAAGTCAACTATGCATATTGTTTATGAATTATTTTGTGCAAAGTCAAAAGATGAATGTATCTCATGTAATTTGAAATCGTAAATAAATCATGTTCAGAAAAATAAGGTGATAGAAGATGAACATACATGTGATAAGCCGATTACTTTGATTAATTAAAAGGGTTTAATTAACTTAAGAAAAAATTCACCTTTTCTTAACCATAATGAAACTTGAAATTGTACCAAAACATAAGTACATCATGAAGGGATAGAGTACATTGAATGAACAATAGAATTCGTAAATATATATATTTTTTGACAAGAAATCGTTAATATTGTTATGTAGTGTAATTAAAGCTATATATAACGTAAGTAGTTTAGGGATTAAGTACTGCATAATGCATTGGTTATGTACATGCTACTCTATAATATGTTGAATTTTAGTTAGTGATGTTCTAAGTTTTGAGAATGAAAATTGCGTAAGTTGGAGCAAACATGACCGTACGTATAGGTGTGCGCAGTTAAATTGCTTGTGCCACAAAATTTGAATGTTTGAAGTGAGTTTCTTAAAGGCTCTTTTATGGGAGAGCCTTCGTTAATAATTTTGGTGTCTCTAACTCTCTTTATGCTAAATTAATGACTGCAAATTTATCCAATGAAATTGCTCATGAGGTTGGTTTAACTTTTGGCATGAATGTGATTCATGCTTGTTTATCAAGCTTTCTCTAATCCAAAGCTTGTGCAACCTTTGGAAGTTTCAAATCAAATGGTCTAACCGTCTCCATTTAATTAGGAATTATCATTAGAATGACTATTCCTTTTTTCACTCTACTACATTTTCGTGTCTTATAAATTTTTCAAAAATACTCTTTGGACCAATGACAGAAATTTCCATGTTTTTTTTTTGGTGTGGCTTACTGGTTATGAAAACAGGGACACCTATTTATAAAATTTTCTGGACGTCTTGGATCACAGAAATTGTCGGTGCAATGTGAACCACAAAAAAAATCATGTACATATTATTTTTGGATTATATAATCCGAACCATCCCTCACCCTACAAAGTACGAAGTTTCTCTCATTTTTCGCCCAATATTTAATGGCTGGTAAAACCCTTTGAACATGTTTTTTTGACTCACCATTATGACTCGTTACACTCTATGCAACACAATCTTCACAAACTTCCCCTATAAATACCCTTCAAACCTTCACCGTTTCTCACTCCATCATCTCACACTCTCTCTTCCTCTTCCTTCTACAACAATGTGTTCTATAATTGGCCTTTCGTAAAAAGAGGCTACTTAGGATATTCAGGGATTGTATGAACGATCAATAGGGATGGTGCCGCACTGTAAAGAAGCACGGTTTGTCTGGGTGTCATGTTGGTATGTCTCGGCACAAAGTTTACCATCAAGGTCTCTTTCGCTCTGGAAAGGAAACAAATCTTACCCTATCCCATTCCCCCACCATCCTTTTCTCCTTCCCCCTCCCCTCCCCTCCTTCTTTCCTTTCCATCAGCTTGCATTATTGATTTAGCTTAGGGTTTTTAATAGACTAACATTAGGTTTGAATATTTTATGTAATAAGCTTAAGCTTTATTTTATTGTAAATGTATTGATATAATAATAAAATGAGATTTTTTGTATCATTTTGTCCTTTTAATTTTGTTTGTATTTACATTTATTTTATGTTTTTGGCATCATAATAATATAAATAAACCATAGTCTCTTTAAAATTCTGGGCAAAGCAAATTTCAGATTATATAATCCGATAATTCTTAAAAATCTAGTTCGGATTATATAATCCGAACTAGGGGTATTTTTGAAAAAAAAAACAGGGCGCGTCAGAAACATATAGGGTGGAAAAAGTAATAGTCTTTTAAAATATCTCATTTATATTGTTTTGGACCAGATTTTGGCCCATACAATGATCCAATACAATATGCCCATTAATCCAATACACCGACATATGAAAGTTTGTGGAAGGTCATTTGCTCCCTAGACTAATCATGAACGTTGAATGAATCTCCAACTAACTCCCATATCGTTCATCGAATTTCACGGAAGCAGTTACATTGAGCTCAACTATATAAGTCTGGCTCCACGCCATGTCCTAGGAACGATAAATTTTTCCCACATTTTGTCACACTTTTGTCTCGTGTACGAACATTGACTTAAGTGTTGGAGCAGTTACCTATTTTGTAGGTTTCTTCTCCATTGTCGACGGACATCCTCTGTCGTACCCGAGCTTTTTCACTGTTGTACCAGATCGTCATCAACACAAGCATCGAGACCGCGATATCCTAGTTTTGTTTGCACAAAGATCACTCACACTGTATATTTTGATTTCATTCACAATTTTCTCAAATGCACAACCATAATTGTTTTCTACCATAGCATCTACAACTGCATCATGGGAAGACCGACCTTGGCAATACTGGGAGCCATGCCATCCATCGTCCACCTAAATATGAAGTACCACAAAGCAAACGACGAGGTGGTGATGTGTGTAGACTTACTGGAGCCAGACAATGCCATAAAGCATTACATGAAAGCTGTGAGGCGTCAGCCATCTTAGAAGAAGGAAAGAAGAAGGTAGCCACTTCTCCTAAATAATCACCCCATGAGCACCAACATTGTTGACTTTGATGCACGCTAAAAGGGGCTACACTTGATGATGAAAAAAGCATGGGGAATCCAACCACCTTTCAGCCAAAAATGAAATATCAAAGGATTAGTTAATTTACTTACCCATATGATGTAGGTTGGCACCAATTTAACTAACTTAGTTGAGAAAAGACTAGTTAAATATCTACGAGCCATCACATAACTGTTTTCTCGTCCACTAAAAGAAATGCTCGACATCGACTAAAGCATTTCCTATCATCGAATCTACATTAACCCATTGGCAAAGTGTGTAACACCCAAAAAAATTACATGTAATGATTTAACGAAGTTAATTAGAAGTATTTTTTATTTTATGATTATAATGATGTTATGATTCTAAAATATTATGTTAGCTATGAAGAAATTAATTTATGATGATTAATGACGTTTTCCCGAAACATAGCAATTTTAGGGGGGTTTTGAAGTAATTCACGAAGAAGTCATGCAAAACGGAAAATCAAGAACATCTAAAGAATTGTCAAGACTTTAGGAAGACAAGGAATGAAGATTCAAGAGGCCTCATGAGACTTTACATAGGGAGGAATTCTGTTCCCAAGTTCCGAGGTAAGTTATTTAAAGACGAAGACCTAAAAACGACGAAGATCAGAGAAATTGGGCCCAGAAGCACAAAAGCATGCGCCTAGGGCATGGAAACGGTGCAATATGCGCCTTAATAATATGCTATGTGCCTCAAGCATCTTAAAATGCGGGGGCACAAGCGTAATTTTTTTCGTTTTTGTGGGTAATGCCAGCGTTTTTAGCCCAAACACAGTTATAAATCTCCACTATAAATACTAGCCTTCCTCATTCAGAATTTCTCGTTCAAAACTATGGCAGTTCAAGAGGAAGACTACTTTGGAGCTTCGGGAGAGAATCTATCTTCTCCTTGATTTTCTAGGGTATGTTTTTATCTTTAGTAATTTGTTTATAGTTACCATGTGTAACTAAATCTTTTTAGGTTAGAGTTCTAAGATGAACCTCTGTATATTTTTGTTGGATATTTATTTAATTTAATATGTCGTTTATTTTATTTATTTATTTTTTTTGTTCGCTATTAAGTTTTATTATGAAGTAGTTTATTTCTATGAGAGGTGCAACCCTAGATTAGGTACTTAGGTTATGACATAGCCTAATATTGCTATCACTAACTTGATGATTATATCTTGATATTTATATCCCTTTACTGATAACTATCTTTCTAGGAAGTAAGTGATTATTAACTAGTCAAAGATACCATAGGAATTGTTGACCCTAAACGTAGGTACTCAGTGGCTAAAACTCATTGAGTCAGGTGGTGCCTTACCGAACCTATGAATTAACTGATTAGTAATTAGGGAAACAAGTACCTAGCGGCCCAAAATAAGCTGTAACCTAATAGAACCATTCTCTTGAAACCCTTAGTAAGGTAGACATAGATTAGGGATGCCCATTTGTAGAACTACTAAGAAAGCGTAGAGAGAGTGTGCTATGAGTGTCCTAAGATTCATAGATGGGCAGACCTAATGGAACCCTGGCCTTCATAGCCTTGGGAAACACTGGAAAGCCAGTTTATGTTTATGTTTCAATTACCTTTGAATTAACAAGACCCCATACGTAAGGATCACCGTGCGATCAACTGGTGCAGTTAGCCATCAAAGGGATAAACCAAAGTAGGTTACTAACGTCCCAACGGCCTCATCACTTGTATAGTCTACCTAAGATAAATAAACGTGACATACTATTATTTATTATCCAACAACATATATATAGAGGAGATTCGAAGAATCCTAACCACTGCTTACTTTTCTGCAACCAAGACAAGTAAACTTGCTCTGTTGAAAACAGATAAAAATTGCAAGTCTTTTAACCCTTGACTTTTATATCGTCAACTTATAAAAATAAGTAATGAGAATTTTTTGGACGAAAGGACAATCCATGTGGATACGATACTTTACTTATCACTTTATTATTAGTTAACGATTGGTACACTTGCCATTCCGACCATCGCCGACGAATGAGATGTTAACGTTATAAGATGATGAGGTATGCTGATAGTATAAACGTCGTATGACGATGATGAACGACGTAATAAAAGATGCTTATGAAATACTTAAGGGGAAAATAGAGTGAGTTGTAAGAGGGTTATTCATGAACTAATAAAGATGAAAATGACAGTAAATTATAGTAAGGTATAAATGTATCGACATTACTATATGAAGAGTGTGAACTTGGGAAAGTTGTCAGGTTGAAGCTGAAAGGGGTCGAGGTAAAATGGTAAAGATAAAGACACGACGAGGCATAGGTGAACGAGGATTAGAGAGGAGTAGGTTAAATAAAGGGATGTGGTGAAAGATGTCAGTCGCGGTAAGGATGAATATCGAGTTACTTGTGATTAATGATATAAGATCATAACGATACAAATAGCAAGGACAAATTTAGAGAACTGATTACGATTCTAGGATCGTTAGGATGAAATGTAAACGAAGATAGGGAGTCGTGCTTTAAGTAAATGAACGATGTGAGGGGTAGTAAGAGCGGTGAGTCAGGATATGAATCTAATAGAAGAGATTAAGATGAATGATAAGAAGGGATAAGATAAGAAAACATGATTGTTATAGGAATAGTTCATAAAAAAGGGACAAAGACAATGGAAGAAACTTAGAATAAATATTGAATCCAATGATTTAAACTAGATTTTAAAGGTACAAACCAAGTAAAACAAGTGTACGATGTTAGAGGACTAAGGTAATAGATGATAATAATGATGAAATTAATAACTGATGATAAAGTGTTACGACTTAATAAGTCTAGTCGTATAGACGAAAATTATTATGAGGAAAGATGAAGGAGTAGTAAAAATAGTAAAGACCAAGGATGAAAGATAAGGTAGGTTATTAGGAGTAAAGGGTGCAGAGAATGTAGAGGAAGCCAATGATGAGTGTAAGTCCTAAACATGTTGCACGTTTCAACAAGAAAATGAATTAGATATAATTAGACGAACATATGGTGTTAATTAATAACAAGGTGTTAATGATGATGTAAAATGATGTTATGATTGTTAAAATGACGAAAGACGAAAAATGACGAAAGATGAAAAAATTGACGAATGACTATGATGTAAAGATGATGTGTTGTTTTTGTGTCTTTATAAATGATGTTTGGTAAGTCTTCATGCATCATATCATACTGCATAATGACAAATGACGAAATGTATGTTTCAGTAACACATCTCCGAACTACATTATTATGACGATAAGATCCGGTACCGACATGCATGTAGGTCTAAGAATGAAGTATGCTACATATAGGTCATGTTAGGTGAACTATGATGTGTGCTAATGATGCGAATATGGTATGTGTGTTAAAAGTGTGCATAAGATGTATATGTTAATGATGTTTATGAAATAAATTGTGTGAGTATTATTGTTGGAGTAAGCCCTAATAGCCAATCTATATTGATTGAGTTTGGTTTTGTATCATGATATTGATATTAATATATATA
>Ga0315913_1000406_pt1 | contig 37408 bp, 23 predicted proteins | sample MpolsnodulesMG_FD_207736 | JGI IMG/M metagenome (GOLD analysis project Ga0315913, IMG submission 207736) | Medicago polymorpha root nodule microbial communities from Los Angeles, California, United States - small nodules | ecosystem: Host-associated > Plants > Roots > Nodule | place: USA...
CAAATAATTTAGAATAAAGTTAATAAAATATTTTAGAATAAAGTAAATAACATAATTTGAAAATAGTAAATAAATTAAAAAAAAGTAGCTACTCTGCGCCACTCCACTTAACTTGCGCATTATTTTACACTTGCACCACTCCACTCCACTTAACTTGGGCATGGCTGTAGGGTGCAAGTGTTTTGTGTTGGAGGAAGAGCAGTCATCAAAAAATATATATTTGGGCCCCCAAATTTTGGAGCCCCGGTTCACAAGAGCTGTTTGCACCCCCTTAGGTCCGGCCCTGAACTATATTATATATCTAAATTGATGATGTTAGTTATAAGAATAAGATGCTTACTCCAAAGTTGGTTTATTGAAAGAAAAGTACAAGTCAAAATATAACCGTAATTAACGAAAAGAAAAGAAAGGAAACGTTGGATCCATCCTAGAATGGAACACAAATACTGATAAAACATACAAAAACAACAACATACATATATGCCCTGAAATCCACAAATGTCGGAATCTATGCATGTAAAAGGACATGCACGTACCTCATAATATAATGTCCATCCAAATTCTCCCCCTTTTCTCTCCGATACAACCTCAACATTTTTTTTGCATTCCAATCATCATTGCATGCATGGCTTCCTCTTCCTTTCACCTTTTCTTCTTGATCCTCCTTCCATTTTTATAGCCTCTGCTTCCCTCTCTTGCATTGCGGGTTCCTTCAACCTCTTTTGAGGGAACCTTCCTTCACTCTTTTTCTTTTTTATTAACCAAAGAGTATAGAGAGATTTTGTTTTTTTATTTTTATTTTTTTCATATAACTTTTTTTGTTCTCATTGTTCTTGAATGAAAATATTTTTTCCCACATAAACACACCGATAATCTTTTTTGAACGTTTTCTAGATCCTTAGAACAAGAATGAATTGCTTTCCTTGTTTTACCTCTCAAAAGAGTAAGAAAAGCAATAGCAGGAGGGAAAATGGGGTTGCACCACCTCAAGAAAATAATAACCTTATAACCAGAACACCAGGTAATTAAATTATCACAATGTTCCAAAAAAATTATAAATAAATAAAAAAGTAGATTATATATTATTTGGCATTTTATATTCTTCATATAATCAATGGAAATAGCATTTGAGAGATTTAATCAAATTGTTTTAAGCGATTTTGTTATTAACTTTGTCTCTCCAAATGTGACATGCAGATATCAAGAAACCAAAGCCAGCTGATGATCCAAACCAAGTTGACACATCAAATATTCAAGCACAAAATTTTACATTTCGTGAGTTAGCAATTGCAACAAAGAATTTTCGCCAAGAATGTTTGATGGGTGAAGGTGGTTTTGGTAGAGTTTACAAAGGAACAATTCCTGCCACAGGACAGGTCATAATAATATAATAATATCAATTGATTTCTTAATTAGTACATAAACAAATACTTCTTTTAATATTGTTTTACACTTTAATTACATGTGTTTGAATGTGTGTTTTTTCTCCTCTCTCTAGGTGGTAGCAGTGAAGCAACTTGATCGAAATGGGATTCAAGGAAGTAAAGAATTTCTGGTTGAGGTTTTGATGTTGAGTCTCTTAAACCATGAAAATCTTGTCAAACTCACTGGTTATTGTGCTGATGGCGATCAACGTCTTTTGGTCTATGAATTCATGTCAGGGGGCTCTCTAGAAAGTTGTCTTCTTGGTACTAACCCTTTCTTTCTTTATTCTTCAATTTTTTAGTTATGCATATATTTCTATGTGCATTAGCATGACAATGTCCAGTAAAATCATCATTTTGGATTTTTGGACCTTAAATGTATGAGGCGTTGTTGCTCCTAACTGTATTGAAATTACAAAAGCATAGATTAAGGGCCCGTTTGTTTTGTATTTTTTTGAAAAAAAATCACTTTTGTTTTTGTAGTGTTTATTTTAGATTTTTAAAAAATCCATTTTGTTAAAAAAAATCATTCTTAGCTTCAAAATGAAAAGCTATTTCAAGTAGCTTTTTCAAAATCTATTTTTTTTCTAAACATAAGAAACTAAAGTGTAAGAGCTTCAAATCTTTAAAAAATGATTTTTATGATAGTAAACAAACAGAAATAGCTTTAGATTTTTTTAAAAATCTCTAGATTCTTTTAACTCAAAATCTATTTTTTTTAAAGCCGGAACAAACGCACCCTAAACTAACTAATAGAAAACTTATTCGATATTTTTTTAATGGCAAATGTCAGTAGTTGCTATGTTAATACTTTCTCCCTTGCCAAATTTGATGACCAAACTCACTAAAGAAGACACATTCATAGATGTTTTTGTAATTTTGATACATTCAAAGACTATAGTAACAACGTTTGACACACTCAAGGACCAAAATGAATGTTTATTAGACATAATCTTTTGCAATTTTAGTTATGTAAAACTAATATAGAGCACATTTATTTGGTTTTGGCACAGAGCGAAGAAATGATCAAGATCCATTAGATTGGTTTAGTAGAATGAAAATAGCATCTAGTACTGCAAAAGGATTGTGGTACTTGCACGACAAGGCAAATCCTTCAATTATATACAGGGACTTGAAATCGTCGAACATTTTGCTTGATAAGGATCTTAATGCAAAACTATCTGATTACGGACTTGCCAAACTTGCTGGTAAAGATAAGGCTAACATTGTGCCTACAAGAGTCATGGGTACTTATGGTTATAGTGCCCCTGAGTATGTAAGAACAGGTAACCTCACCTTGAAATCAGATGTGTACAGTTTTGGAGTTGTCTTGCTAGAGCTCATTACTGGAAGACGAGCCGTAGACACCACAAGATCGCACGACGAGCAAAATCTAGTTTCATGGGTAAACAAACTATAGCAATCTCTTTTCAACATTATATTTTGGCCTATATAAAACAAAGTAAAATATGAGATGATTATGGTTTTTTTTTTTTTGTCTTAACTCTCTGATTCCCACGGGAAGGGCCCTTGGTAATCTAGAGTTCAACCGAAAGATAAATAAACTCTTGCTAATTATTGATTCAGCCAGGATTCTAATTTGTGTTTACCAAATGATTTGCCCATAATCAGTGAATAAAGAGTGTAAAAATTGTTTTGCACATTTTGGGGGCTTTCCTAACTGCAATTTCTCCAATATGATATAAACTAATATTTTAAGCAATATCTTTGATTCTCTTGTATCTGTTTTGATAATTTTATACTTGTAACTGCTGAGCAGGCACAACCAATATTTAGAGATCCTAAAAGATATGGAGATATGGCAGATCCAAATCTGAATAAAAATTATCCAGAAAAGGATCTTAATCAAGTTGTTGCAATTGCAGCCATGTGCTTACAAGAGGAATCAGCAGCGCGTCCTTTGATGAGTGATGTTGTAACTGCTTTGAGTTTTCTTTCCACTTCTCCTCCTCCAGAATCTGTTCCTGCACCTCTTCCACCTCCCAATTCTACCTCCCAAAAGAGTGTTGCCTCTGCCGATGAAAGTGAGAGCGAAAATGATAATGACAGCCATAGTTCCGATGAAGAGCGTTCTGTTCACGAGGATAATAAGTCTATTACAGCAGCTAGTGCAAAACACCAAGAACATGATGATGTCTCTGATACTGAACGTGATTATTATGATAATGAAAACCAACATGATTATAGTTCACAAGATGCTGAAGAAACAAAGGAGTTCTACTCCAAGTCAAGCCGCAAAAGCAGCACCAAATCAAGGAAGGGGACCGTTTCTTCTGGCCGAAGGAACAACTCCAGTTCAGATTCAGAAAATGACCACAAAAGCAGTAGAAGAAAGCATGATGTGGATGGAAGTTTAACTCAGAAAAGCAGCAAAAAATCTGCTGCAAGAGATTTAAGCCAGAAGAGCAGTAAGAAATCTACGGCAACAAAGGATTTAAGCCAAAAGAGCAGTAAAAAATCTTCTGCAAGAGTTGAAAGTCAATCATCTCATAGCAGCAGCGACGAGGAGTCACATGATGGAGGTGTTCTTCTCAAGCGCGGTGACAGTAGGCCATCACATGATGGAAATGGATATTCCTTTGGCCTAGTGAGCAGTGATAGCGACGAAGGATCACATTTTGATCGCATGAGCACAGGGGGGTCTGAGGAGGGAAGCTTTCACCATGTCCAACATTCCAGCAGCAAAAAATCAGATGAGGGAAGTGTTCATTTATGATAGCTTGCAATTGAACATGCATTCATCTATACACGCCGCACTTTGACACATCTTTGTATATTTCTGTCAAAGTCTTGTTTATACATCAATCAGTTTGGTTGAGCGAGACAAGTATAACTTAACCGTATATATATCCTCAAAATATTAAAACTTGAAACTCGACCACCCGCACATATATATACACTTTGTTTTGTTTAGTAAACTTCAGCTAAATTCATGTATTTACTTTTAGTTCAAGAACAAGTGTGAAGATAACCGTGAATTTCCATTAGGGGATTGTTGAAATTATTGAAAACAGTGACCCTTGTTTGTATTATATTAACTATTATGGCAATTCTAATGTTATTTCTTATTACTGTTGTCACAATTACATATAATTATCATACAGGAAACAAGTCTTATATATTGTCCTATTGATCAGAAACTCAATTAGCTATTTTATTCTAGCAATTCAACTAGTTAGATATACAACAAGCCATTGAAAATTTGTTTGAGTAGTTATGATAGATATTCTTATCGGTTTATTTTATCCAATATGATAAGTTTGTTTAGCAGCATCACTAACTAGGAAGAAGGCTAATGCAAGATCATTGGCTCAAGTAATTTTCTCATGTTCACTTCTCTAACTTGCTGGAAAGATATGAAAAAATAAGTAGCATATGAGATGTGTATCTTACGGATTATCTTTATAATACTCACTTTATAATTATAAGAAAATACAAATGTTTCTTATGAACATGCATATCCATGTACCAGGAGATGGGTAGAGATCTATACATTAGGACAATCAAACAGGTTATTCACTATTCAGTTCAATCTAATTGTATATCATAATATTATTCTGAAATCTAAACTCAGCTATATATATATAATAAAATAAAACAAAGACAGTAGCTACGATTCAAATTTCCATTGCTTCAAGTCTATAACACGCTTCTGAATCGAAGATCTGAATGACTGCAAAAACATTTGTTTCTTTTGCTGTTCTATGGTTTTTTATGGGGCCCAACACATTTTCTAGGTACACCTTAAGATCTGCGAGCGAGCGAAAGACAAGGGAACCATGTCACACTTTTTTAATACAGTTGTATGCCGAAAAATAATATTATATGTACTGTAATGTACATATTCAACTTCCAATTTCCAGTTTCACTTCTTCAATGTTTTACTCATACACACATATGACCACTTCGTCAAGGACTCAGTTAGAGCTAGATGTTGATGTTGATGTTGTTGTTGAATTTGTTGGGGTGGCCTTCTGCATAAACAGAAAGCTGCTGTCAGCTTGGTAAGCTCAAAACTACAATAAGCACTAATTAATGTGCTTGTGCAAATTATTATTAGTAGTGGTAGTACCTTGCGCGCCTCAATGTCCCTATAGACTTTGTCCAATTCGTCAAAAACAACCTCAATTGGTGGCCGACCTGTGCTTGATTTGGCAACACAAAGTACTGCTATCTGTAAAATAGCTCCAAAGTCCTCCTTATCAACTTGTCCCTTTAGTCGCGAGTCTACAAAATCCGACAATGGACGCTTTCCCATACTCACATCTCTTGCCTACAAAAATTAATGTTGCATACATAGTTGAGTTGAATTATATACTATATAATCTAGTGTAATTTAATGTCATGTAAATGAGTGAATTGTACTACCTTTCTGGTGAGCTGATCTCTTGCATCAAGATCCAACTCTATGACTTTCTGTCCTGACAGAATTTGCAAAGCAACAATTCCAAAACTATATACATCACTGGCACATGTTAACTTGGCATTACTCATGTACTCTGGATCCATGTAACCTATAGTTCCTCTAACATCAGTGAAAACCTTGCTCTCTTCCATCCCCATCATCCTTGATAATCCAAAATCCGACAGTTTGGCTTCATATTTCTCAGTCAAAAGAATGTTCGTGAGCTAAACAATGAAATCAATACAAGGCGTTAAGAAAACATTTTCTAATCATTCCCAATTAAGTGTAGAATCCAATCCAGTTAACTTCATCACACTTACCTTGATATCTCTATGGACAACACAACCCTCTATATGATGATGGAGATACTTGAGCGCAAATGAACATTCTCTCAAAATCTTCACTCTTGCTTCCCATGTCAAATGGCTGTCTCTTCCTGAACATAGTCACACACACATAAATGAAATCATCGTTTACATTAACATTGGAATATAGTGAATGATTGATCAAAGGTAGTGAAGAGTAGAGCGCATTACTCAAGAGATGTTGAGCAAGATTTCCATTGGCACAGAACTCGTAGACGAGATATCTTTCGCCATCTTCCATGCAACAGCCAAACAAGCAAACAAGGTTTGGATGACGAAGTCTAGAAAGACCAGCAAGTTCTCGAGTGAAAGAATCAGAACTAGAGGTGTTACTCTTTGTCAAATGCTTGATGGCCACAACTTGACCACTTGGCAAAACACCTCTAAACACTTCACCTGCACTCCCGCGTCCAAGGTTTATCTTTTCATTTTCAAAATTCATGGCATTTTCAATTTCAGTTTTTGTGAACCAGTATAGTCCAGACCAGGTAGCTATCTGTTTCAACTGGACGTGCTTCTTAACAGGCTTCTTCTTTGATACACATTTTACCAGAAAAGCAATAATCAGTAATGCTAAGATAGCTATCACCAACATTGCCAGCACAAGTTTCTTCATTGATGATTCTAGGTTCACGAAGCAAAATTATGTCAATTTCATTGTTAGTTTATTTATGACAGTCTACACCATTATTAGTGGTGTATGTTTTTCGTCAAAAAAATCATGAAATAGACTGTTAAACAAACTTACCAAAAAGTCAGACCAAACCTTAAAAATGAGTCTATGACAGAGTAATAGGACAGACTGAAGCCTAACATTTTCAAAGTAAATCATGTTCAGCCTAGCAAAGTTTAACCTAGTCTTTTTTCACCTATGTAGCACTGACAAATTCGATTGAAGGCGTGTGTAGTATCAGGCATGTGTCAGGATCTGATACCAACACGTATATTATATTCAATTATTCACTTTTCTCAAATTATTACCGGTGGAGACATGTTAGTGCCGTGTCCAGTGTCCCTATTTGTGTCTGTAGTTCATAGACTCTCACCCTAAGTGTGATTTATAACATTGGTATAATAATCTTACTCTTGTTATGTACTGCTGGAGATGGCAAGCAGCGCAAGAATTTGTCAACAAGGAAAGGATCATTTTGTTGTTCAAATGCAACAGCAACAAGAGCTGCTACTCCACAAATGGCTCTCTCAATATCATTGCTGTCCGGCCCCGTTGAGTAATACAAACTGTCTCTCAAGCTCAATATCGCACTTGTACAATCCGCACATGACTCATCAAACGAAAGGTAGAAGTGGCTGCATTGGTTCAATGCATCTGAGTACTTTTGCGAGCCCTGAACAGTTAGCAAAGATAAATTGGAGCATTGAGAGCTACCAAAGTAAAAGTTATCAAAGCCACATGAAGAGAGTGACATCCCTGGTTGTGGATGAAATGATTGGTCGCAACTTTGCCATTGTTCTTGAGAAAGGAACACTTGTCCTTTTGTGTTACGGACTTGTGAGGCCATGGCATCTGACAAAATGGTCAGAGCATTTCTGCAGCAGAGAGTAGTTGGGAAACCATCACTACCACTGCCCCATTTGGTAATATCCTCTTTTGCACCCCCACATTCACCAAATGCCATATATTCATTTTGGTATTCATTGAAATCCAACACACATGTACCTGCACCAAATGGAAAGAGTTATGTTATTTTCACATACAAATTTGACATCAAGTTTCAAATAAATTATACAGTTAACACAGTTCAACTATGTGTTAAATTATACAAGGTAAATGATTAATCAATGAATATATAAGATGTAGCAACTCATTAACCATCTATTAGATACAATTAACAACTATTTTAAACATCATCAATACTTTTATGTGTTCAAATATACATTTATGCATGGAGCAATTCTTACTCTTGGCACAACCCTAAATCAAATTTATTTGAGTGCACACACAAAAATGTAAAAAATTAAAATAGAAATGATTTAGTCACATCATTTAATTCTTCTCTTTTTTTTCTTCTTTCTTTCCATTTATGAGCATATGCCCAAATAAATTTGATTTGGGGTTGTGCTCAAGTTAGAACTGCTCTTATACACGATATTCACTAACTATGATTTTTGTTTGAATATACACTTAAAATTGTGTTGATGAGTTTAAAAATTGTGGTTAATCATGTTAAGAGGATAGTTAATGACTTGTGGCACCTTGTTATATTCATTGATCATCCATTAGACTGCATTAACCGCATATTTGAGTTGCGTTAACCATCTAATTTATTATCCAATTTGTGTCAAAATTTCATTACTTAGTTGAAAACTTGTTCCAAGTACCATTGCTAAATCTAGAGGTACATACATAAATTTATTAGTTTTTTTTTTTACAAAATTAGTCTTTTTTGTTTTTTTAGATAGCCTGGTCACTAGTGGCTAGATTCACACACATTATGTGTGGAAAAGGGAGGAATTTGAGGTTCGAACCCTGACCCCTGTACATAATGTCCTTGGTAGCTGTCAATTGAGCTACACTTGACTAATCTCTATTCAAATTATTTAATTTTAATCAGAAAAATATAAAAATAAAACATTTACACACTAATTAAATAAAAGATTAAGACTCCATAAATAAGTATTAAGAATGTATTTCTTAAAGACTAAACATACAGTTAACCCTATATTTTGTGTTACTAATTAAGTTTATTTTTGGAAGCCCGTTGCAGATGCCTCAGACACATACACATTATGATTTCTACAGTGATATATAATTAAATTAAATTCACAATGATAATTAATTGTGTAAGATTATAACACTAATAATAATACTATAAAAGATTAAGTAAATAGTAATAAATAAATAAGAGTAAGGAAATTGAGTTGACCTTGTGTGTCATTGGGTGCAGAAGATATAGAGTGTATAAAAATAGCAAAAATGAGAAATGCAAACACAGGGTGGCGAGCCATGGCCTTTGATTTGCATAATAGTTATATACAAAGAAAAGAGAAGCTTTGTTGAGAAGCAGCGCAACGTAGAAATTGATGATGACAAGGTGGCCAAATTTTTTCCATTAGACAAGTTGAACTGAGTTGATATAGACTCATTTTTCTTTGTGAATATCGATGGGAATATGGATATTCTAATTACAATCATATCACAGCTTGTATTTTATGCCTTGCAATTATCACCATTCACCAAAGTCTTCAAACATTTACAATTTTACATAGTATATAGTTTTTTTTTTTTTGAGAGAATATATAGTTTTTTATAATGTATAAATTTTACATATTTCCCTTAAAAAAATTATAAATCGAATAAGGATCGAATCCAAAAAACGTTAGAGTCACACACCGTGCATCAATATTCAAACCTCTCATTGTTTCATATTTAGTATTTGAAAATGTCTCGAACAAAAATGAGATGCTTATATCTAATGTTTAACATTGTCTCAAATATGATTGAAAGGAAAAAATACCTTCACATGTTTTTTTGTGGTGTATACCGTCACATGTTTATTCTTATTCTTTCGCCACTCTCTCTTAAGATTTGTTTTATTGAAAAAACAATTTCTTAGTTGTACATTTAACATTGCAATTGGCACAATATTAATCGTATGAGTTTGGTTTTACCGTGAGTTTGACATAATTACTGGGAGTTGCCGCAATTTTATAAAAGCTAGTTTCTATAAAACCACATTGACACTCTATCATACCATCAAACATACACCATAACATTTTGCTTGTCAAATATTATCCTAACCTATTTTATATAGCTTGGTTATCAAATATTACCTCAGATTTAAATAATATACCGTTACATATACTTTTGAGAGTAAATGAACAAAATGCATCGTCAATCATCGCCAAATGAGTTATCCATGAACGAAAGTTACAACAGCACCAAAAAAACATCCAATAATGATTGTTAAAAATATGCTCTAGAATGTTTATCTTCTTGTAATATTTTTTTGACAAAATCTTCTTGTAATTTTGCATCATCTTACTTGGATTTACATACATATCAAGGGAAAATGCCAATGAGTATTTATTTTAAGCACTTGTTAAATAAATAAATAAATATAAAAATTTGGAGTTATAAAGTGGTGTATTCACCTATATGAAAGTTCGAAAATTATCATTTCAAATGCAAAATTTCTATTTTTTGTTTTCTTAAGAGCATTTGTTAATACTACCTTCGTCCCAAATTGTATGTCACTTTAGGAGAAAAAAAATGTCTCAAATTGTATGTCAATTTACAATACTAATTAAACATTAATGTTATTTTTCCTATTATATCCTTAACTATATATTACTCTTTCTTCTTTCAATTATTTCATTTATCTTTCCTATATCATTTATTAAGAACAATTTTATAAAACAACTCATAATATTTATTTTCCACACAATATTAATTACATTTCTTAATATGTGTGAAATGTCTAAAACGTCATACAATTTAGGACAGAGGGAGTATGACTCTACATTAAATACTCCATTGTCTATTTGTCTATCAAATAGCTTTGGTATGGCGGAAGGGACTAGACTCTCATAATATCGTAAATCAATGTTTGAATCATATTTTCAAATAGTAATCACATTTAATTAATTAATGTATGACATACCTCAAATATAATTATTGATGTAATTCTTTCTTTCCATCAGATACAAAATTGATTTTTATGTCTTTATCACATCATTGTCTAATCAATAAAATAATTACAACTTGCACCCAAAAGAAAATTACAACAAGAAATAAAAATTGGCAACCAATAAACTTTCTGATTCTTGGTGTGAAGTTTAGTGAGAGAAAAACAAATTGAATTGCTCATAAACGTAGCTGAGTAGATAGCCTCTAAACTTTTATCACATTGTATTGCCTTAAAGCCTTTTGATGTGGAATAAAATGTGTTAATTATTTTTTGTAAAAAATAATGTGAACCAACACTTAAAATAGTCGACGTGTAGAATTGTGGTGGCAGTGTGTTTGCATTGCAGTCCACACACCCCATGCTCTTATTATTCTTATCTCATCTTCTTCTTCTTCTTCTAAATTCTAATGTCACGCCGTTTCTCGTCTCTTGTTGTTTTTTTTCTTCCCTTTTTCATATTATTATTATTATTGCAAGGTGGCATTTCTCTCTAACATTTGCTCATCTTGTTTCTTTATTTTGGATGTGAGGGCTTGAAAATATAACAATAATTATGTATATGGCAACTTTGGGTGCAAACTCAAATATTATCTTTGGAAGGTTTCATAGAACAACAACAACAACAACTAGAAAACAACCTACACGATTGTATTTCTTAAGACATCATCGTAATTCTCGCTGTTTGGTATGCCAATGTCAACACCACAAAGGGAAACCAGATTCTTCAAACATCCCACGGGTAAGTAAGTAACTTTTATTTGCTCTACTTTCATTCTTTGTATTTATCATAGTGAAAAATGTATAATAATTGACCTTTCTTATCCAATTTTCATTTTGACAGATATTAGAAAGTGGGGCGAATAGGATGCTTTTTGTTCTCAAAGATTGGAGAAATTCACGCATAATCCAAGTAGCTGCCATATTGGTTTCCATTTTAATGATTGTTCCATCAGCTGATGCTGTTGATGCACTCAAAACTTGTGCTTGTTTGCTCAAGGAATGCAGGTATGCTGCTAAACAACCTACATATAACTCTTTAGGTATCCTGGCCTATGCCGTACAATAGAACATCTCCTGTGGTATAAGTTCATGTTTGGTTGCGGTGATAAAAATTGACATAGGATGAATTGAGTTTTGTTCCACTTCTAGAGGGGCCAAAATTGATTATGGAGGTGTGGAATTGATTCTTACATGTTTGGTTGCTTTCGAGTAGGATTGATTCTATTTGAAGTTAGGATATGTAGCTTTTGTTTTGAGAATTGATTTTTACAGACATATAGTTCAATTCATTTTTACATGAATACCGCCAAACATAAATCATTTTACTTTCAACTCACTTTTTAGTCTGAATCAATTATACAAAATCAATTCATTCACAATCAATTTTTGTCACCGCAGAACAAAACGTACTCTAAATTTCAATGTAAAAATCATGTTTAGATTCAAAATCTACCAATTTTAGCTTGAAGTTATAATCAATTTTACTCAAGAGCAACCAAACATGTCAAAATCAATTTTACGCCTCCAGAATCATTTTTGACTGCTACATACGTGGAACCAAACAGGCTAACTCAATTTCAGTTCTTAACTCTCTTTTAGTGGACCATGATAGCAAATTTGCAACATATGATTTAAGAAACACTGTTAAATTAGAATTGATATAACCTCTAGAATTGATTCTAACTTGAAATTAGAATTTGAGCATTTGTCTCTACAATTGATTTTTAGCAAAACCTCCAAATTCTACCTTCAAATTAGAATTAACTCTAGAGGTTAGGTTAAATCAATTTTACTTGAGAACCTTCAAACATATCAAAATCAATCTAATCCTCTATGAACCAAACACACACAAAAGGTTTAGATTCAACTACTTTTAGTCACTGCAGAATTAATTTTTGTCGCCTCAGAACCATACACATACTAATACATTACCTCAAACCATAATAACAGAAAGTAATATAATAGGCCTTCCACTTTTACGTACGCAGGGTAGAATTGGCTAAGTGTCTTGCAAACCCATCATGTGCTGCCAACATTGCTTGTCTCCAAACTTGCAACAATAGACCGGATGAGACTGAATGCCAAGTTAGTCCTCTACTTTACATCAACTTCATGCCTTTACCATTCATATTTCATTGTACACCAATTACCAAAAGAACCTGAACTCTTTGCTCATGAAATCTTCTTTTTTTAATCGTAATTTTATAGATTAAATGTGGGGACGTGTTTGAAAACAAAGTGGTTGATGAATTCAATGAGTGCGCTGTATCGAAGAAGAAATGTGTACCTAAGAAATCTGATGTGGGAGAATTTCCTGTTCCAAACCCGGATGTCCTTGTAAAGAGCTTTAATATTGCAGATTTTAGTGGCAAGTGGTTCATCACTAGTGGCTTAAATCCTACATTCGATGCCTTTGACTGCCAATTACATGAATTTCACACAGAATCAAATAAACTTGTTGGTAATATAACATGGAGGATACCAACTCCAGATGGTGGATTTCTTACACGGTCAGCCGTGCAGAAATTTGATCAAGATCCTTCAAATCCAGGAATCCTCTATAATCATGATAATGAGTACCTTAACTATCAAGATGACTGGTAATTCCTTGCTCAGAAACTCTCTTTTTCATTTTTTACTAACCTAAACATGTGTAGGTATAATGGCAATTATATGATATATCCACATGAAGCATATGTACCTAGCATTTTGCTATTTAAAATGGAACTCTATTACTTGAAGCAAGTAAATGTCACTTCCAACTTAAGGAAAAAAAAAAGGACATGACAATTTGGCAACATGTTTTTTTCGGCATCTTTTAAGCACTTATAGCGTAATCGTTTCTGTATAACCTATTTCTCTAGTAAAAGATAAAATAAAGTCAAATTGTTTTAATATAAGCTATAATTTGTTTTCACAAGCTATTCGGGAGAGCTTATAGAAATAAGCTGAAAACAGCTTATGGACATGGCATAAGTTGTTTCTATAAGCTCTCCCAAATAGTCTCACAAATGCTTAAATCAGTAAATAAGCTCAAATAAGTCTTAATCCAAACAAGCCCATATGCATACCTTAAAACGGTTCCCTAGCATCTTGGTTACACTTTTTCAGGTTTCCAATGTATGAGAATTCATATTTTCTGTTACCTTTTGGCCATCGGCCAACCCTTTTAGCTAAACCTGAAAGGTGCCGTTATATTTGCTGAAGTCTGTCTTTGGGCGTATAGAGGATTTACAATCAGTGATCTGCAGGTATGTCGTGTCATCTCAAATCGAGAATAAACCAGATGACTATATATTTATATACTACCGAGGCAGAAACGATGCATGGGATGGCTATGGTGGGGCGGTTGTGTACACAAGGAGTAGAGTATTACCTGAATCTATTATTCCTGAACTTGATAGAGCGGCAAAGAGTGTAGGAAGAGACTTTAGCAAGTTCATCAGAACAGATAACACATGTGGACCAGAGCCTTCCATTGTGGAAAGGCTGGAGAAAAAGGTAGAGGAAGGAGAGAAAACCATTGTGAGGGAAGTTGAAGAGTTAGAAGAGGAGGTGGAGAAGGATTTGGAGAAGGTTGGTAAAACAGAAATGACCTTGTTACAAAGGCTGGCAGAAGGGTTTAAAGTGTTTCAAGAAGATGAGGAAAATTTCTTAAGAGGGTTATCAAAAGAAGAAATGGAGATACTGGACAGTCTCAAATTGGAAGCTGAGGAAGTAGAAGAGCTCTTTGGAAATGCCTTGCCGCTAAGGAAACTAAGATAACTTATAAATATGAGACAAAAATGTTGTAACATATTTTTTGATATACGTGTTTAATATTGAATGAATTCTCATGTTGGTTCTCTGTTGAATAATATCAACTCATTCTTTATAAATGGAGTCCTCATAAGAATTCATTTTATCTTATGCTTAAAAGAAGGTATCAAAGAATGTGGTGCTGTTCTGTTTGGATTCTGATATCTGTGCACGACAATCATTGATTTTATCTAGACATAGTAAATATGATTCCAATATTGGTAACAACATTTATGATTGCTGTTTTTCTTTACTAAAAATGCTTATAGCATTTCATTTATGTTGGATACATGTCATAATATTACAAATAGCATTTCTCTAACATTCTAATTTTACAAATGCTAATTGACCATTCTCGTATCTACAAATATCAATCTCCACACAGTTTAACTGAAAAGAGAAAGAGGCATCAGTATTACATTTGTATCTACTTGTGATGGCTCCATTCTATTTTGTTAAACACAAAATGATCATGCTCGTCTCTACTACAAATATATAGTTTGACTGAGAAGGAAAGACATCAATATTGTATTTGTATCTACTCGGGGATGGCTTTTGCGAAGTTTGTGTGCTGTTTAAAATGTGGGTGCTGCTGCACGGGCATGAATACCTTGCACAGCTTTCCAATCATCCAGCAGTTGAATTGCTTTCACACACTTGACTTGAGTACTTGTTTCTGATACATTGTTCCAAAGCTTGGTAATTGCTGTTTTCATATGCTACAAATTAGAGCTGAGAATTTAGCATCTTAAACTTCATCAAACTAATTAACAAAAGGTGGACTTGATTGATCAAAGTGGTGGTGTGAAGCTAATGAAAGCAGGGAAGAAATTAACAATAATGGTGGCACTAAGAAGACCAACGTATTTAGAAGATTACGTAACAAATGATGAAAAACTAGATAAGAGTATTCTATTAAATAATGATGTTAAACAATGATGATGTGGTGTTGACTACAATTGAACTTTCTCGTGACAAAAAAACTCTTAAGGAACTCATTATAAAAATATATGTATTAAAAGTTGTGCATTTAACTTTTTAAAAATTAAAATATTATATTTTTAATGCAAAATTATTCTTTTTGACTTCCTTAACATGTACATTTAGAGTACAAGTTAACATGACCCTTTAATTATTTTTATCAAAAATAAAAACCCAAACAATCTCAAAACTAAAAAAGAATATTCTATCATATTCAGTAGTTAGAAATCATAGTTTAGTTTTTTTTTTTGACAGATACCAGATTAGTTAGTTTCAAGTAATCACGTTGTATAAATACTTATTTTTCAATGAATGAAATATGTAGAGACATTAGAGCATATCTCTTGGATGTGATGAATGAAAAACAAAGTGAAGACAAACAGAGCAACGAACTTTTTGATATGCGTATTGTTGGTTCTTGGAGTGACGTTGTGACAGACTTGGATTATATTCAAGATCCCGTGTCTTGGTATGGTTTGAGTTCTTCCATTCTCATGTTTACTAAAGATGTTTTAAATTCTAACATCGCTCATGACCTGGAGATTTTGCGGCCATATTTGAAAGACAATGATGCTTCTGCAAGTGAGCCTCGGGTTTATACTGATGAGAAAGAAAGAGAGACAACTATCAACTACTTGAAGAACCGCTCTCTTGCTAGAGAAGAACCTTTTATTGAGGTGTCTAAGAGTAAGAAAGAGAAGGTGCAAAAAGGTTTTCAGGTTCATAACACTCGTTCTAAGGGAAGACCTCTGAATTGACTTGAGTTCCATCACTGATTTCGTTCTTTCCTTCCTATCTCTTGGTTTTTTGGTTGCTTTTTATTTCTTTTTTGCTTTGTTTTTCTTGTTTTGCCTTTTCCTTGTTTGAGAATGTTTTGGTCTATGTCCCCCTTCTCCTTTTACTTTGAGTATTACTTTTTCCACCCTATGTCTTTCCTCGCGCACCCTATTTTTTCCAAAATTACCCTCGGAGCATTCCGGATTATATAATCCGGATTCCACCAGTACACAGAACTTAAACAGATTTGCATGTCATTGTGGTTTTTATCATTGTTTTTCAATAAATCATTATATTATATATGTATGTATAAAAGGAAATTAACTTAAATATTATATCAAAAAATGATTATGTATATATATCATTATACCAAAAAAGAGTTGAATTTATATCATTACACATTTCACCTAATGATATACATTTCAACTAAACTAATGATATATATCTAATCTATGGCGCCGAAAGATCAATGAGACTATCATCCACTTCAACCTTCACACCAGGACCAGGACCAACCCTCTCATCGGGATCAAGATTTTCAATAATGTACAATTCTTCATCATCTTCTACCACCTCTTGACCCGCTGCCCGACTTAACTCATTATAATCTACCATCCGGCTGGCATATCTATCAGGCTAGCTGTCTGCATCCTCTCGATGGTGTTGTCTCCATAGATTGCAAGTGGGAGGAATCAGACAATCATCCTTCAAATCCAATGCCATAAAATGGTTGTCATTCACATATGCGAGACACATCAACCGGCCGATACATGTCGGTGGTGGACCACATAGAGGGAAATAGGTTGCCGAGCGCCCTAACCCAATGGACAACACAACAACCGACATGGTCATCCATTTATCCCGTGGTGCATTGCCAATACCGGCGTAGGAAAGAGCGTCTAAGACCTCTTTATACTACCTATCATCATTAATCATCCTCCGATAGCGGACATTTCCTACACCGACAAGCTCTTTCTAAAGGTTGTACCAGACTATTCGGTGATCATCAACAGTCAAGTTATGTAGGACCGCAACTGCTTGGAACCCACAATGGCCATCACCGGTACATCTGTAACCTTTTGAATAAAGTCATGCATCCAAATTGGGATATGGTCTTTGTGTGGTATGTGGACTTTAACAGGTGTTGGCTTAGGAAGAGTAGGAGATACGTTGCTTTTCCGTGCACTCTTTCTACTCGTCCCTGTTGATCTTGTCTGTGAACCCTGTGTATCTTGCTCCTGGGAGTCAATAATCTCCATAGCGAAGGGGGTCGCCTTGTCGATCAAATGCTTTGCATATCTTTCTTAGGAGCTCCTTTGGTGGTGACCTTATTTGGCGGTGGACGCATAGAGGTGGTCTCCGGTAAAAACAAGTTGCCGGAATTGTTCCTTCACATGCAACTTCATGTTGTAATCGGTGTCCTTGAACCGAGCCTGCAATGTGTAAAACAACTGTCATTTTGGTTGTTGCTGAAAAATAGGCAGAAACATGCATTCTGGTCTGTGCACTGATAAGGTCCGAATTTTCAATTCCAGAACGCATATGCAAATCCGGAATATAAAATCTGGAACTTCCCAATACACCCTTTGCATGAGCCTTAAATGCACTTGCATGGGGCGTAAATGCTACCCTTCAGATTATATAATCCGGAATTCAACAATATGGTCCGGATTATATAATCCGGATTACACCAGTACAGGAAATTAAAACAGAAATCTTGGGCAGTAACATAGTTTTAAAAAAAATACTTGAAGAATATCTCATTCTGGCAATAGAGAGATGTTTGCTTTTTGCAGCTTCGGGTCAACCTCGTACTCGAACCTCAACCTCTTTCAGTGGGTGTGAATTTCATCCAAACGGAGGGCGGTGTCATTCTTGATCTTCAAACCAATCATAAACGCACACGGGAAATCTGTAAGTGATCAAACTCAAACAACCACATTTTGATTTATCCGTACCAATTTCAAGTGCTTTATTGTACTCCACTACGAGATGATGCAAAGCTTCCCTTGAAATGTTCCGGATCAAATTAGACCACAACACCTTTCCTTTGAACCTATGTTTAAGCATTATTATGCTCGTCTGAAACGAAGCATGTATTACAGTATGTTGCAACTCTAGCATGTCATGAACGGATTGCCAGTTTGTACTCAAATCACCCATACTACTACTCATATACTTTTTCAACCGAGCGTGTGCAGATTCAGCTCTGTTTGTTGTAGTATTTTCCATTTGAGGCTCCAATCACCAGCAGTCAACAAGTAACCTCTCAGCCGAAACGGACACTCGCATTTAACCAAACCAGCTATCTCACGCCGACTCTTTCTCTTGTACTCGGTGTATGAACCTCCCCTTTCACATATCAAAGTAACAAATGCGCTTCTTCTATTGCCACTGTTATCAGATTTTCCAATAACAGTTGAAAAACCAAGCTTTCTAGCTTTCTCTCGAACCCACTCCAACAAATCATTTTGTGTTGCAAACTTTTGTTTAGTGGTAAAATGTTCTCGTTGGTCAATACAAACAGCAACAACTGAAGGTGGTACAACAGTAGGATTAGGAGGAGGAGCATCCTCTACTTTCAAACCGCCTAAACAAATTTCAAGTTTCGGTGGTGGTGGTGGGGGATTCTCGGATTTGGCATTTTCGGAATCATGCGCATCTTCAAGTAAAAGAAGCGGCAACACAATAGGAGGTTCATTCTGAGGTGGATCATCATTTAGGGCATCAACAGGAACAACCATGACTAAAAACAATGCGAAGCAGAGTCAGAAAATGAACACAGTTTCTGTACTAGTGCAGTCCGGATTTCGAAATCTGGAACGCATGAATGCAGTCCGGATTAAGTATTCCGGAACCGTACAGTGCAGATCAAACGACGTGATCAAAAGTGAATCGCTTAAAAATCGAATAGGGGAAGGTTTATATACACCTTACCTTTGCATTCAGACGAAAATGATGATGTTAACCCCCCCTTGATGGCCAGATTGCTGCTCCAAAGCATATGTTTGCCCAAAATGGAGTGTTTTTTTAGAGGTGTAGGGAGTGTTTGTGATAAAGGTGGTGTGCTTCAGCTAGGTTCTTGAGGACTATATATAACCTAGCTGTCCGGATTTCATTTTCCGGAAAAAAAAACGACTACTTTTCCCGCTCAGTTTAAATACAGGGTGTGCGGAGTTTGTTTTCCGAAAAGTAACCATTTGGTCCAGATTAAGTTTTTCAATTAGTCTTTCACCCTGACCAAGCCCAAGCTTCACAAGTAACATGTAGCAAGGTGATTTACTAATCATTTCGTATTATACTATCCGAAAACTGTCAAGATTATATAATCCGGACAAAGGGTATTTTGGTCAAAATCACAGGGCACACGAGAAGGCAACAAGGTGGGAAAAGTAATACTCTTTGACTTTTATTTCTTTTTATCTATATATTTTCAGGGTGTTGCAGTTGGTTCACTGTCTACACCTTTTTTACTTAAAAAAAAAATCACAACATATCTCTTCTCACCTTAATAACTTCAATTATTCTCAAAAGTTACTAGTTTATTACATATTAATCAATGATTAGACCTTAATGTTACATGTATATTCTTCCGCTTTGATATTGCCGCATCATTTTAGTTATCGTTTTTCGATTTAAACCACGTTGAATTTGTAACTTGTATTGTTTTTAAAATATTTTTTTTTTTGAAGAGGTTTTTAAAATATTATGTTAATCTGAAGGAATGGAAATTTTTTAAACTAAAAAAAAACTGACATTATATAATATTCCCAAATATTTATGTCGTAATTTCTGATTAAATGGATATATAAAGCAATAGCATTATATATACACTACCAAAAAAAGTATAAATCCACGAAACAAATTTATCATTTTTTTAATCGATATCCCTTAAATGCTATGTAGTCGCATGGGATAGCTACCCTAAGAATATCATTTTGTTTGAATAGCTTAGTATGTTTTTCATTTACCTACCTTAAGGATATATAAATAGTTACCCCAACTAAATTTATTTGTCAAAAATTAAAAGAAATAAAAAAAAAATCACCACTTGTTTGATGATTCATTTCATTTTATCTCGACACTTCTAATTTCATAGACTTTGTTTGGGAATTTACAATGAAAAGGGAGGGGAGGGTTTGAGAAACAAAAAGGAAGGAGTAACTGGAATAAATAGATGACATTACGAGGAGAGTGCTTTGGGGGGTTTAAATGCTATATAGTCGCATGATATAGAATTGCATTACTGATGCATGTGATTTTCATTATATAGGTTTCAATGTGTATGCTTTGGAAATATAATTTGGTTTATGACCATAACCTTTAGTATTTTTCTTCTACCCTATGAAAATAAAAGATAAAAAATATTGACTTTATTGATTAAGTGAGTTTTGAGTATGGGTCTAGTTTTACCCGAAACTCATTTATCTTTATGAGTTTTTCATTTTTAGAAACTATATCTATCCAATCACTCGACCCAACCCATTTTTTGAATTTTTTGGGTAGATTTGACCGAATTTTCTCTCTTGACACAACCTATTTACACCACTACACCCCTATCAATAGACAATAAAAATTAGCTCATAAAATTTAATGTCTAAGAACTTTTAATTTAAACAAGAAGAGATTCAAAATATGTTATCCAAACACTATTGGTATTATTGAAACAATTTATCTCAAATAAAATGACATTAAATCAAAATGAATAAATCTGATATCCGCCACACTACAGTAATATTTTAAGTGCTCGATGCATTATTATTCCAAGAATGAATGAATATCAAAGTCCATCACCACCGCCACCACCACGAATTACGCAAGCAACTCATTGTGTGATTGGTAGGAAGATAGTGTAATCTTTTTCCCATGTGCATGAGATAGAGGGAGGTGTGCATAACTGTCGTATTAAGGAAGCAAACAACAATGTTTTGGCACGTCATGTGATTTGATGAATTAGGCATTCGTGTTGACTTATTAACGTCACATTTTGTCAAAGTAATTTGGTTTGAAAATGAAAGCATCCCCAACCCCACTCATTCTTCTTCTGCCTATAATAATTAATGTCCGTTTTGCTTATATATAGTCCAAGTTCAAATACGAGTTTAGCTCAAATAACTTTATTTGGTCATGTCACTTCAAATGTTAAGTAGAAGATATTTTAGATTATTAAGACTCCTAACATTTTTGCACCAATTTTAGGAAAATTAGAACATGGTTTCTATCACTTGATAGATATTGTCCAATGAAATGAAATTCTTAAAGTGAATGGATAGTTGCTAATTGCACAGACCCCATAGCACGTTTCTATGTTGCTTTGATGTTGGCAATACTAATTTAGTAAACATGTTTGTTAATGGTCAAAGTCAAAATTGCAACAAGAAATCAGTTTATGTTTAGCGTTGTTGTTTCCCTTCCTTCCACACTGCGCTTTGTACTCTTTCATGCTCCCTCCCCCCCCTCTCTCTCTCTCACTCCAAAACCCAAAGCCTCCAAAACTTTCTTTCCAAGTTTTCATACAGCTCATTCCAGCTTAATTTGTTAGTAATTTTTTTTATCAAAGATTTTTCCGTCTAAATTAATCTACTATTTAATGTGTTGACTCATTAGGTCTTCTTCTTTGACTATAGTTTATTTTATTTGTTGCAAATGCAAAAATAACTAATCAATTCATCCGTTTTCTACGCCGATTTTACTTACACTATGCTACCTGCCATTTGACTCTTTTCCTCGTTTTATTCTATTTTTTTAATTACATTACATCGATAAGTGGCAATCGCAAATTTATTTACTCCTACTATTTGTAATCAAAATTTAAAAAAATATGTGTAGGTTGTTGCCATATGGGTAAAAGGTGAAACAAAAGCGTGAGATCCAGTGTGCTCGAAAAAACATGAGATCCATAAATATGAAATAAATAAAAGTGAAGCCTTTCCCATTGAAAAAGTTTTGTAACTTTATTAGCTAAAATTCCACACACACATAGATAGATTCAGAGTGTGAGTCTGAGGGGCCATTTCCTTTATAAGTGGTAAAGTGAAACGGAACAGAACAGAGTCAACAGTGACAGTTTCATTTCATAGCATTCAAAATTCATTCTAAGCCTTTTCAGATAGGTCATACTCTTCAACAGTAACACTCACCAACTTGTCAGCTATGCTTTTTTTCCCATTCTGAAGAATTCAATTTTACACATAAATAACTCACTCAACTACCTCACCAATTTCATTATCTTATCATTATTTTTGTTGGAATTTTAGTAGTAGTAAAAGGAACAAAATCAGTGTCTTAACATAACACATGCCTGGTCCCGTTTATGTTCTTCATAAACCCTGATTCTGTTTTTCTCTGCAACCTCTGTCTTGATAAGTAAAAACCTTTAACCCACACCACCTATTTATTTGCTTTTTTTCAGGGAAGGGAATTAATATCCTTGTCTAAGGTTTCTTGGGAACCACATCATCCTGTCTTTTTTATTTCTTTAAAAAAGTCTTGAACCCCACCCATTTTTGTAACACTAGAAGAAACGGTCACTTTCTTCTCTTGGTCAAGCAATCTCTTTGTTTTGATTTAAGAATCCAAATATGGATGTAAGCTTATTTTCAGTTACCCTTTACTTTTTTGTTTTCTAGTTTTCTTAAAGTTCATGAGTAGTATAATCATTGTTGTTGATAATACCAGGAATGGAAAAGAAGTGGTCAAATACCAGCATTTGGAAACTGGGATTTTGCAAATGAGTTACCAATAACTCAATACTTTGAAACAGCAAGACAGGCTGGTTTGATTCGTTACAGTTCTTCATCTGGTGAAAGTGATCCTTATGTTCATGTTCGTGCAGCAGAACATGATCTTTATGCTGTTGCTGTTGATTATAACAAACCAGTTCGAAAGGTAACAACAACCAACCTTTTTTGTTTTTTCTTTTATTACTTTCATAATCATTGCTTACTTTACCTCAAATGAAAAATCTAACTCATTCAATTGATTGTATGTTACATGATCCATTCATCAATCAAAGATGTGATTTGCAAATTTTTAATGATTAGTACTATTTACTCTGAAATTTGTGGTACATAAATAAATAAATGCGCGTGTTGTCACGAGTCATGATGACCCATATGGTTAATAATGTGATGGTTGTGAAAGGACATGAATTTTGAATAACACATGACTCCTGTTTTTTTTATTTTTTTTATTTCCTAGTGGCTACTACAAAAATAATTTTTGGTTGGTTCACATGAGAACAAGTTATATGATTTGTTAGTGTTTTTCATGTGTAGGCAACAAGGAATAGGGAAAGGAAGTACCAAAATGTTATGGTTAATGAGAAAGAAACAACAATGAACATGAACATGAGAAAGCAACAAGGGAAAGTGTACGATGTAATGGAACATCCAAGGAAGACAATGAACAAGAAAGTACATGTTAGTGCTCCATTACAACCAACGAGACTTCCAAAACCTGTTGATGAAGATCTCTATAAGATCCCTCCTGAGCTACTTCGCACAACTAAGAGGGTTGGTCACTTTTTTTATTTTATTATTTGAAATTGATACATTATGTTAATTAATGTTATCTTTGACTTTAATGTTTGTGCAGAAAAAAATGTTGGGTTTCATTTCCAAGTGTCTGGTGCCTGCTGCTTGTGTTTCATGAGGGATCATGTCATGTCTCGTTTCTATAATCACTAAGGAAGTTTTATTTTTATGTTGGTAACGCTAACGCATGTTGTGCTCGTTTTCTTGTGCACTCAGATGCTATATGATGACTTTTTTTGTAGTATGATGATAAGAATGAATATTAGTATTAATGAATGAATGAATGTAGTTAATGCATTCTTAAATTTAATTTGGCGTTGATTTCCTTTATTCAATTTGGTCAGTGCTTTGCATTCATGAATTTTTTTCTGAAGTTAATGATCATTTGTACATTGTTGATTATGCAGTTGACCATTGTGGTTAAATTAAAATGTCGGTTGTCACACAAATTCGTTGTTATGGCACCTGTTGATTCATTTCAAGCTCCTTCAAATAAGTGTGGGTGTGACTTTTAAACGAAAATAAAATAAAAATAAAAATAAAAATCAGGATTTAATACACTTTTATTGCTATGCTTTAAGCATTTAATAGAAGAGATAAGAGAAGCTCACCAGTCACCACGTCAGAATTGCTACTCCATCTTATCCATTTTATTTTTACTGCATTTAAATATAAAAAAATTAGTTTGCGCAAATGCATCTTAAAATTATGTTCAACACTGCACTATAATTACGAGTATATGATGTATAAAATACCATAAGATCCATAAACGTAAAGTTTCGAAAAGAAACAAGACTAGATTGAATGAAAGTGGGTTATTGTCTTCTCTCTATACTTTTTCATGTTTTACTTTGAAAAAATGTCTTTTAACGCATGTAGAACGTGGTGATAACTTATTTTATTTGTCTTATTTAGAGTTCAACATAAGATTTGAGACACCAAACCTGTATATCTCAATTTCTATCTTGTAAATATCTCAAAATTAAATAGATATTTGTATTTTATATCCAAAAATTGGAGTACAGCCAAAAAACATCAGAGTACAACCCAAAAGGATAAGTTGTCCCACATGCATTGTCAATTAACATAGAAAGGAACATAAATAAGAGTTAACTCACGGAGGAACATAAAAGCCCATGGAAGAAATAAGGGTTAGAGTTTTAGAATTGGGAATAAAACCATACAATAACAACATATAGAAATCGATAAGTCACGTTCCGTGACTTAATTCACGCACCTTATAAGCCATGCGTGAGTTAAGTCACGCACCACTGACATGTGTGCGAGTTAACTCACGTACCTTGGCCGGTGGTCAGAACTGAAGAGCACACGTTTTTTGGACGGTGTTCAATGCAATTTAATTGATTTTGCACATTTTTGTTAAGTTTTTTCACGTTTTTTGACTATATTTATTGTAGATATAACCTATGTTACAGCGTATTGAATAAAGTAAATAAATGAATTAGAATAAATTCAACGTGAATTCGAATAAAAACTGCGTATTGAATAAATTCAAATAAAAGTTACATTACATTATATAGACGAGTCATTACATTACATTACATTACATTCGGGAATGTACCTTTCAACTACAACAATTATCTTGCCTCTGAATTGGGTAAATTCAAACTTACTAAGCAGCAGGACTTCAACATTCAACCGGCATTTCTACTGTTTCCATTCAAAAAATTAAATTCCTGTTGGTCTTGGTTTAAATGAGGTATTCAAGTGTCAAAAGAATATATAAGGTTCATTCCTCGACACTATAAGTGAAAAAATCTCCATGATGGTATTCAAGTGACTGTTCCATTCCTTAACCAATAAGAAGACTATTCTCCATCCTTTGAGAAAGACATTATAAACCATCTCTATGTTCTAACCTGCATGTTCCAAATAGAGAACATGAAAACAGAAGTTTGCTTTTTGTGTTTTCATGTCGAAGATTTAATTTTACTTAAATTTTCGTTCCATTTTCTGATAATAGTTTACTACTTCCATTTAGTCTTTCTTGAATTCAATAAAATGCATGAATCTTGCTGCTGCAGATGTTTACCTCGCTGGTACTGTTATGTTGATTTTTGGCATGGGCTTATATGGATTATTCATCAGCAACACACCTCATGACGTGCAACCTGCTGTCGACCGTGCCCTTAAAGGATCCTCTCTCTTTGGAATGTTCGCTTTGAAGGTAATCATAATCGTTCCCTTTGAAGGATCCTCACGATGTTGATTTCATTTATCTAACTATTTGTAGATATTTAATTTTAACAATCCAACTGTTCAATTATCTTAACGAACATGTATATATCGTCTCCTTTTCAGGAGAGGCCTAAGTGGATGAAAATCAGCTCACTTGATGAACTGAAAACAAAAGTGGGGCATGTTATTGTAATGATTCTTCTTGTAAAAATGTTTGAGAGGAGCAAAATGGTTGTCATTGCCACAGGATTGGATTTACTAAGTTATTCAGTTTGTATTTTCTTATCATCTGCATCTTTGTATATCCTTCATAATCTACATAAGCAAGATTAGAATATACTAGCATTGTAATATTCTCAATTCATATATGTAAGTAAACACTCATATGGTCCAGAATATTATTGCTGAAAATTTCTTCTGTTCATTATACAACATTTATAAGAAATGAAAAATATCAATTTCTAATAGGATATTTGGTTTCACCATCGGTATTTAGTAGCAACACTTTGTAAGTGAAATTTGTACCTAAATTCATGCAAGCTTTCAAGTGATAGTGATACATGTGGAAAAAGTTCAACATTGCTTATTATTGTAAAGGAAGAGGGAAACCAAGGCTACCACAGTTTGATTTGTGAGGCTTCACTTTCTTGTAAAGTACTCAACAACTCCATTGGCCTCCTCAAGGTTTGAAGCCGAACCTTCTTCGATTTTCCATCACCTGCATGACTTGTTTCTCGAATATCCCACACTAGTTTTGATGTCTTAGTTGAAGCGGTTTTCTCAAAATTAGTCGCATCAACGTAAAAATAGCGGATAGCTTATAGCTGATGAGTGATAGCTTATAACGGATAGCTGACGACTGATGACTCATAGCTGATAAGCTAATTAAAGTGTTTGGTAAAATTAGCGGTTCAACTAGCTGATAAATATAAAATGACATAAAATGACATTTTTAATTCTAATAAAATTATTAAATTATGTTCTTAATATATATTTTATATATTATTAATTTTTTTCTCTTTAAAAAAATATTATTTTTTTGTTGAAGTTTCATTTTAAATTTATTCCATTTCAGTTTTATACTTTAAAAAAAATTCAAGTATAAAATTTCTTTTAAAAAAATAAAGTATAAAATTTTAATTTGAAATGAAAATTGTACGCGAACAAAAAAAAGGTTAAAGACAAACCATTATCTATATGGAACAAAACTTGGAAAACGTCGTATACATAGGCTGGAAAACGTAGGAACAAAAGAAATGGAGGCAAGGCATTGAAAACATAATAATAAGTGTGTTTTAATATATAAAGGGTAAATGTGGGTTTTAATTAAAATGATAAGGGTAAAAATGGAACAAAAACATGATAAGCTAAAAGCTATAAGCTCAAACGCTACTTGAAATAGCTTCTGAAAAATAGCTTATAAGCTTGTGAAATAAGCTATAAGCTCGTGGTGAAAGACCATTACCAAACATAGCTTTTTTTGTCAGAGGAGCTTATAAGCTATCCGCTATAAGCTATAAGCTAACTTTTTGGTCTTACCAAACAGAGCCTAAGTATGAATTTTGTTACAAGAGGGTTCGAAACATGTACAGGAGGGGGTGTTCGGATTCCAGATTTCAAACGTGTAAACATTCTGAAAAAGCAGTCAGCAATGATTCTACTTTTTTACCTTAACAGATTCTAAAATCCGAAAATTGAGAGGCATTTTCGGAAAAGCACAGGACGCGATAGAGGTGTTTGGGGCGTGCGTGCGTGGGGGGATAGGAGAAAAAATTTCACTTTATATAGGGCCCAAATAGAAAAGTCCAGTGTAATACTAGAATTGGTAATACACCGTACATATCTTACAACACCTTGCATATAAATGTAGTTTGGTAACTGAAGCTTGTGACCTAAATAAGAACATTAAGATGTTGAAAGGTCTTTGACGTGCGCCAAAAAAATTCCTCGGTTGAGCTGGGTAGTTAAAAAAATTCTGTCACCACTCTTGTTTCTCCACTACAACATCCACTTGCTTCGTAGGACCAAATCATTTCCCCAAAGAAAATTGGGTCAAATAGTGTTGTGACAAATGTAGAATCTAAGTTCCTTCTTAAAGCAATGGTTTGAATTCATTTTGGACATATGCTTACGTTGTCTTGTCCCTATAACAAGAGCAACGACCATTCAAAACCACATAAAAAGTATAATAATAAGGAAATAAAAATAATACATAGGATCAAATCTAGCAAAGTAAGCATCTTTTGATCACACTTTAAAACATAACTAATTTTTCCAAGAAAAAAATATCAAAATATTTTAAACTCTTTCTAGTATATGCACCTAAATCATTGCAAAAAGTTAGGAACTCTCTTATATTTAGCGGCGCTAAGGACATGCCACCGATACACAAAGTAACCTATGTGTCATTCCCATTATCATACATAATTAAAGAAACTATCTTATTGCTATCTAATTCCAAGCTTCTACCTAACAAAAAATTTGCAAGAATTTTTCATTCATGAAGATCAACCTATGTTAAGGAAATTCTGTTTGAATCATAGGTGTTGTGATTGTGAGATGTTATTAAATATTATAGATAATGTTTTTGTGCTACCAAAAGAAGCTTCAGCTGAAAGAAATAAGCTTGTATGGTTAAATTATATAGTTCAGAACCTTATAGAATAAGTTACATGAATGAAATACCTGGCTCTGTGGGCACAAGTGCCAGCTTCATTCTTAGATTAGGCCAGACCTTGTTTTCATCTGCTTCCCTTCTCTTTATGTCTTTGGGAGTTGAATTCTACAGCTACACAGCTTTCTGGTATCTTTTTTCTTTTTTCCCTGAGATCCTGTAAAGTTTTTAAGCTTTCTAATGCATCATGTTTGTTTATGCATGAATCTCATTCAATATATATACAGTAGTAAAAGGAATATTTAATTTTAGGATATATGAGACTTGTCTTAGAAGTATAAATTACACTTCTTTTATTTTTTTTATTTATTTAATATCTTATATAGTTGATATAACATATAAGAGTTCAAAACTACATCTTAATATATTGTTGAATTTCGATAATTATGTAGCTAATTGTGTGTGTTCATTATTCATGTGCTAGCTATTTGGTGACAATCATGGGTTTGGTTATACCTTGGAGTTTCACATTAGCATTGGTAGATGGATACTCTGTACTGGTCAAATGTCCCGTTCGTCAACCAGGAATACTATTGATTATTGTTGTGGGAGATTGGGTATGTACATTTTTGTTGTGATCTATAATTTTGCCACCGTAATTTCATCAAATTCCCGTCAATCCAAACATGCATTTAATAAGATACTAGCAACCATCTGTTGGTAACTCTAGTTTATTTGCTACAGGTACTATCAACCCTGACACTAGCAGCAGCTGCCTCAACAGCCAGTGTTGTAGATCTCCTGCTAAATTCTCAAGGATCTTTTTGCCCTATAAAGCTTTGCTGCAGGTACAGAATATCTGCAGTTATGGCTTTTGTGTCATGGTTTCTGTCCTTGGCATCCTCTCTTTTTAACCTTTACCTGCTACCCTCTTTGTGATTCTCATTTAATTCTCTTGTAAAAACATTAAATCGACCATTGTACATTTTGTAATATTTTTTCTAATTTAGCATGAGAAATTTATAGTTTGTTAGTGATGAATAATTACAAAAGCTCACAATATGTATTTGGGATAGTTTTATGTATAGAGAAAATTCAATGTTATACTGTGTGCTTTAGTAGTGTGTACTCAAGAGTGCAGTGATGTCAAATTTGTTTTTTTATTTTCTCAAGCAAGCTAAGGCATTTCATTCATAATAATAGAGTGAATACAATTTGGAATACTTGTAAAAATACTGTGAGAAGTGTAGGAGATAGAGCAAACAACTCTATAGTAGTTGAACAATTGAAGGAAATTTCTGCACATTTCAATGAGGGAGCCATATTCTCGACAGTTATACCTATCTTCGTGGATATCTTCGTTCTTCAACCACCTGCTTACAGTCCAACTTGAAGATTGCATATTGAAAACCAAGGCAGTTCAGCCAATGCAAAGTTGTTAACAATCCCCAAGCCTCGGCCTCAAGGGTGACATTTCCGCTTGACACCAGTCCGATTGTGCCACTACAAATGTGCCTGCATAGTCTCATCTCAGACGCAGAAACCAGCCCCTAAACAGTTATATTCCTTAAACAGTGCACGCATCCATGCTGCATTTGACATAACCATAGCTTGGAGGTTCTGACGGAACCATGACATTAGCAGCAGTTTGCTGCTGAACCGGCTCTGGTGCTACTGCATTAGTTGTCTGCACAGAATTTACATGCAGCCAAGACTGTAGAATGGTTCTCGCTCGCTGTGCTTCTGTTCTGTAGTTTCTTGCAAATCTTCCCACAACTTCCTATTTCTCATCTTCCAAATGCTCCATGAGATAGTTGCAAACAATCTCAGCTAGTCCAATGATAATTCAACCAGAACTCCGCATAAAAATTCTTGGAATCTGTCCACTGCCACCATGAGATAGTTGCAGTGGTAACAACTTAAAACAGCATTTTCAGCAATGCTGTAATGTTATATTGGACAAGCAAGTAACTCACGTTAACTGCATCAGATACACCAAGAACAGAATATGATAGAAGCCTACTCTAAACCTTCCTTAACCCTACCCTTATCACAAAGTAACCTAACTACCATATCAAGCATCGACGCATCAGGCCTAAAATCATTCCTAAACATATCCTTATAAACAAGAACAGCGGATGTTCATAAGTTGAAACAGTTGCATCAATAGTCAATACCAACCAATCCCATTTCTCTAAAAAACTCTTCACCCTTTTCAACACCACCAATTATAGTATTATAACTAACCACATCAGGCTCAATTTCCTTCTTCCTCATTTCCTCCCACATCTTCTCATAATCTTCACTAAACACAGCCATCAATAAACTATAGCTATATTTATATCATGAACTCTTCCACATCACAATATTAGCTTCACTTGTTTTCGGTTGCATTATCTGGAATTTTTTTCGATGTAAGATCCAATACACCAGAACCCACTTGGGTTGGCCAAGTGGTATTGGCTTGGGACCTGGGAGCGTGCTCCTCCTCGAGGTCTTAGGTTCGATTCTCCCTAGTGCCAATTTAGGTGGGCTAATTTAGCTTATTCAAAAAAAAATCCAATACACCACGATCCACTCCAGCTCCTCTACTAAGACAAATTATGACTTTGATACCATTTGCTAAGCTGCATGAGGAGGACCAATTAAAATATTTAGTTGGTTAATTTTTTTCATCTTCCTTTTTGGATTTTTTTGAAAAAGCTAAATTTTCAGCGAAGAATAAATTGAAATAATTGACATAAACATCTTTTTTTTTTTTTTTAAAATACCAGCCTAGCTAAAATATATAGTTTTTTTTTTGTAAGGAAGCTAAAATATATAGTTGGAATTTAAGTTGAGTTGAGGAAATATTAGATATATAAAAGAGATGACTCATATACTTAATACCTTAAGATTTTGGATAGAGATGCAATGTCATAATCTCTTAAGATCTTCGATGTTTAGCCCATTGTCACTCCCCAAACTCCCTGACGAGTGGTATCAGAGCCATAATTCAGCATGGTGGGGGAGCGGGAGTAGTGATGTGGATAACTCATACTTAAAGGGGAGATTGTTGAAATTCAAGTGTGACTGATTAAGTTTCACTTTGATGAAATGGAGGAATGTTGGATATATAAGAATGGTGATTCGTATACCTAGTGTTTTAAGATTTTGGATAAAGATGTAGTGTCAATATCTCTTAAGAGTCCTATATGTTTAACCCATTGCCGCCTCCGGACTCCCAAAATATATGAAGATTCATTCCATTAATCACTACAGGTAAAATACAGGGAACAAATGACACAAATTTTCCTATATTTTTAGAGACTAACAAGATGAACTTCATATAATTTAAAAACTAGATATTGTTTTCATATACTTTAATAGCTAAGTATGAGAAAGTGATCATTAAGTAATAAAGTAGGGGTTTAGTCAGATAATTCAAGCATACCAAAGATATATGGTTAGTTTTGAAAAAAGCTTAAGAGGGAAAAGAATTCATTCATGACAAGTAGTACTATACAAAACAGAAATCAACATAGTACTTTTTTTAATGGCAAAATATATATAAGAAAAACTGTACAAGATATACCAGTAGAACATTAAAAGATGAGCCAACAAAAAATTCCAGGACAATCCCCTAGCCCAACAAGCGAGCTAAGAGGAAAGGATCAACATAGTACTTTATCAACAAAAGAAAAAAACAAGAGCTAGTCAAGATAATAATAACATTAAACTTTAATCATGTCATGCAAGTAAAATTGTTGGAGCAGAAGAATTGAATGCAGAAAGTATCAAAGGAACCAAACAAATGACTTGGAACGTTGATGGAAGATTCCTAATGTCTGTTTTAGTTTTAAACTAAAAGAAACAAAGTGAAAATTGGTCAAATTATTAGAGAAAAGAGAAAAAAGGATTAAAAGTAATTTATATTCATAATTGTTCAACTGGTTGCTTAAATCTTCTGACATTTGTTCTTCAAGTTATCTAATTAAAAAAAAAAAGTATATTAGCATAGATTCTCCACAATCAATTATTTCAGCCACTGTGAAACATCCATCTCACCTGATGACACATTTGATACCTTCATGAATTTGTGATGGTAAATGCTTTGCTAAGAAAAATGTCATGACCTCAAAAGGTCCAACTTGTCATGTACTACTATAAATATTTAAGAGTAAAGTATCTAATATCTATCCAAAAATGAAGAATCAGTTCTTCAGACTTCATCATGCGTCATTGTCATTCCTGGTGAAGATACAAATGGATTTGGACCTTAAATCGAGGTAGAATTTCTTCATAGAATCAAATGGACTTCAAGATTAGAAGCTACCATTAATTGTCAATAAATTTAACACTACTACGACATTCATAATTTTTGTTATTTAGTCAATAAGGTTATATTTGGGATGAAGTAGTGCATTAAAAATATTATAATGTGAACACGTAATTTTGGTTACATAAATTTAGAGTAAAAGGATGATGTTTCCGTTTAGGGAAAACATTAGCTCAAGAACATCTACAAATATATTTACAATTATCTTTCTCTAAAGACGATTAGTAGAACTCAAATTTAAATTTACCACTGAACCAAACCTATTAAGTTAAGATGACCACTTTGACATTCTAGAGTTTTGTTGGATATGGTACTCAACATCCAATCATTCAATGTCAAGTCATTTTTTTATTTAATTATTCTGAGGTGAATTTAAATTTTAAATTAATTTATCTCTTTGTTGATACAACCTATTAGTTTGAGTGTGCGGACATTTCATGTGAAATTTCAAATTCGATCCTGAATCATCACACTTCTCCATGTTGGTCAATACTACTAGTCTAAAAGCAAAATAAAAAATATCTAATTAATTTTGTCTAGATAAATACGGTAATCCAACAAATAGTTAACAAATAATTCTCCAACTACTAATTATGAAATGGAATTCATCCCCCTGAATTGTGTCTGTTTCAAAACTTAAAAGACTTCATCAAGAGGGAGGATGAATGCTTGTGATTATTTATCTTCCTTAGCTTTAAACTTAACGAATGTAATTAGACATGTATATCCAATTATTCTTTGCGTATTGAAAACATCTTTTCAAATAAAATACCGAATTTATCTGTACCACATCATTCAAACATCAAAATATTGCCAAATACTTCAAATGCATGTCAACTTGGTAGATGCTAAAAATTTATTCGTCAATCAAATACCTAAAATTGCAGTATTATCTTGAAATTCCAAGATTTCGATATCATCTTCATTCATCTCTTCAAGAAGTTCTAGCAATATTCTCTTATATACTCAAGTCAAGTGTCTAAATTAATTAATTCCATTTCCGTAGTTGCTTATTCTAAATGACATGCATAAACCAATTCTCCAATTCAGGTACAAAATGAAAAATCGTACAAAAGATGTAGCGGTCAACATGTTGGGACACACGTAAAAGAAAGTTCATATTCTCTTAGAGGGGTATGGTCCCAATATTCCTTGTGTCTTGCTCTTTACCTTCTCTTGACGTGGGGATTCTCATGAACTTATGATTTACAACCATCACCACTACCTCCTAATGAGGCATAATTCCTTTCCAATCTCTTAAACCATAAGCCATTTAGAATAGCAAATCTGGTTGCACAATACCACAATAATTAAGCACGAAGTTTGGTCAATTGTGTCGTTGTATACTGCGTAGTTTGTTTCAAGGTAAATTTTAAGTTACTTTTGAAAATTTGTGGATAAGTTACTCAACAATCGATTAAAATCAAACATGTGCACTCCGCTAACTTTTTTTAGAATCCAATGTTTGATATAGTTAGTGGAGTACACATGATTGATTTTAATTGGTTGCATGCAACTCACCCACAATTTTTTAAAAGTAACTCAAGTCTCACCTTGTTTAAATACTACGATTCAGTTTACAATTTGAATTTAATGAAATACACAAATGATGTAAACTAGTTTTATAACCTAATCTAACAAGAATTCATCATATTGTCGTATAAAACTAGTCTACATTGATAATGGTTGATCTCTTACCATTTTACCCTTAAGCGATATTGGTTGCACTTTTGGCTCCACAAGCTATGTTACACTAAACATACATGAGTCATACTCAACAAGCCAAGACAAAAACAAAACCTCCTCATAATACAACTTTCTACACATTCAAATTACCTAATTACCCTCAAACCAACACAAGTCCAAATCACGCCCCTTCCAATTATATTATAAATACATAACAACAGTTACCATTACATATGCAATATCACACAAACAAACAGAGAAGAAACAGAACAATGAAATACACCGAGATATCCCATTTCAGCCACCCAAAACACAAACTAAGATTCGAGCACAACGAATTTCCATTCAAATGCGACGGCTGCAAAGAAGTAGGCATAGGTTCACGTTACAAATGCAGCATCTGCGACTACGACCTTCACACACACTGCGCAATACCTTCCACCACACTCTTCCATCCATTCTACACAAAATGCACCTTCCAGTTCATGCAAATCCCACCTGGAAACACGCCGCGTTACTGCAACGCATGCGAAAAGGATGTGAACGGGTTTGTTTACCACTGCAAATCTTGTGGGTTTGACCTCCACCCGTGTTGCGCGAAGCTGCCGATGGTTCTTAACGACGGGGAAATGAAACTTTACCTTTACAGGAAAGTGAGTTCCCCGTGTCACCGTTGTGGAAGAAAAGGACGTAGCTGGAGTTATAGATCGAACTGTAAGAGTTACAATTTGCATGTGGCTTGTGTGAGGGAAATGTTGGTGGAGAATTGGCACAATTTATATATGGGACATGGTAGGAAAGTTGAGAGAAATATTCCATGTTTGCAGAATACATTGTATGCTGCACATAACTGTAGAGGAAGAAGAGGGAAGGTGAAAAAGTGCTGTGAGATTGCTGGATTTGCTGTGCAGATTGTGATTTCGGCGGTTTTGGGTGATCCTACGGCTCTCATTGCTGGTGTTGTTGGGGCACTCATCTCTCGGGCTTAAATATCATGGAACAGAACAGAATCTATCTTTTGTCTTTTGTTGTGACGTGTATGTTAGTTTTGTTTAGTACCACATGATGATGTGTCTCCATAACAATGTAACGTAAGGAATAGAAATTAAATGTGGTTTTTTTATATCATAAATACAGGTATAATTGGTTCAACCTCCGTCCCTATATATAAGACATTTTTGGCTAAAACACAAGAATTAAGAAACACAAGCACAAACGCAAAATATGAGAAGTTTGCTATAAATCCAAGAGAAATAAGCACAAAGTGATCACATGCTTCACAGTGCAAACTTATCAGTCAGAACTATCTAGAAGAGTAGAACATAAGTAATACAAAGTGCTGCTCACAACACAGTGAAAATACATTCTGGACTGCATAACCATAGAACCAAATGTTAAAACATGAAGACACCGAAACTCAAGTACAACTTCAACAACGCAGTATGCATAAGTATAGCTAATCCATGTAAGCAAATTTGTATGCAAAGCACAATAGTTTACCAAACTATATCAAAATAATCTTCAAAGCAAATAAGTAGTATGATCAAATTAATCCCCATTTAGTAGCATACACACAAACATTTGCCTTATCCTAGACTCGGTCACTTAATGCAGTATATGTAATACTAAATACTATCATATTTTGCATAATCACAAATACACAGACAAAAATAATTAGAACAGTAGAACTAATATCATAAACCAGTCTGAGTTGAAACCAAAGTTACCTTTAGAAACTAAGTTAACCCAATCTGAACTAAAACAAAAGCAGAATTTCAACATTTAACTATGTGATAATTAAAGCAAAGAAACACAAATCTAAGATAATAAATTTCAGCAAGCTCATATAGTGTGTACCTTTAAATGGGAAGCAGCTACATCAGTAGCATAAATATTCCAGGAATGCTCCAATGCCTAAAATGGAAAGCAGCTACATCAGTAGCATAAGATATACCACAGGTGCAGCACAAAACATAGTTGCATTAACGACAGTAATATTAATTCTAATCATTGTAAGTGAAGCTTAATTCTATGTCATAGCTTACACAGTTTTGCGGAATTATGCTTAGACACGGTGTGATTTATGTTTGAAGCATGTATGTGTGAATGCCTTATGTTTATGCCTTGGTCAAACGAAAAACTTGCATATATTAAGATAAAGAATATGCTTTTCAAGGTTCGAATCATTGCTGGGAGATGTACACACACTTAGTGCCCGACACACGTTGTACTCTATGTTTGATTCATGTGCAAGTCTGTCATGAGCTTTCTGATCCAAATAGCTTGGTTCACAGCAGCAGCAGAGCAGCTACATATCTTGCCTCTTGTGTTGATTGAGTGATGACCTCAAATAGGGATGAAGTTTCAATGGAGGTTGAAAATTTACGAGACTTGGAGGCATTTTGGTTGAGTCAAGAAGATTCAAGGTTCAACCTTGTGGAAAACAAAATGATTCAAGCATATTGAAGCCTCCTTGACAAACAGTAACATGTTAAGAGTCCAAAAGCTCGCAAATTTGGGGTTCGGCAAAAAAAGGAATTGTGCCTTCTGTATTACATTAGGACTCTTATGATCTGAACGCTCGATTGGGTCATTGTTATCAGAATCACATGAAACAAACACCTAAATGAAGAGGG
>Ga0315913_1000407_pt1 | contig 37356 bp, 14 predicted proteins | sample MpolsnodulesMG_FD_207736 | JGI IMG/M metagenome (GOLD analysis project Ga0315913, IMG submission 207736) | Medicago polymorpha root nodule microbial communities from Los Angeles, California, United States - small nodules | ecosystem: Host-associated > Plants > Roots > Nodule | place: USA...
TTTATCTGAATGAATGACCATGTAATTTTGTCTATGAATATTAAGAATTGACTTATGAATATCAATGAATGACTTGCTTCAAATGTCTATGAAAATTGAATTGTTGAAATTGAGATTCAGATTTTTTAAAATTGGATTCAACTGGTTCTAAAACAAATCAGTAGTTCTCGTGTCTGCTGAAAATCTATAGCCAAAGAATTGTTTTTTTATTTCGAAACATGGAAATTTTATTAATACAAAACCAGACCCAACATCATAGTGAGAAAATTAAGGACTCATATCCATGTCTAATCGGTAACATTACTTTAAACTTAGCATCACAACAATTGACCAAAGTAAGGACTCGTATCTATGTCTAGGCACACCATAATAAATGAGGAAATTCTATCACCATAACATTCTGCCTAGAATTTATAGTCCACAAAATAACAAATTCTGCAACACAAATCAAACTACACCAGTGCTTCAATCTTCCATAACAGAATTCTAAGAAATATTTTCAGATCACAAAAACAAGAAATACATACAGATGTTTGTGATGATGCCGACTGTGATGCCGATGCTGCTAGAGGAGTTTTCAAGCCAAGACCAGGTGCCACCAGAAAACATACATAATAAATTACAAGTTCCGCCTCTACAAAGAATGATACTAATTAATATAATATATTAGCATAAAAAGTGTATAACAAACGAATCTCAAAGATAAGGGCATCGAGTAAAAAACCCAGCATACAACAATAACCATCAAAGTTGTTTTCCACTAGGTGAGACTAATTAGATGGATCAAACAATGCTATAATGTTTTGTCATGAAACCTCATGTATAATAATAAGTCATTGAACCTTAAACTTTCTCGCTAATGCATTCCTATTTTGTTTTGTGACCCACAAAACTGGCTATAGACTAACCCAATGAATGTCCATTAAACAAACATAACATTACATTCAACCCATTCTTAACTTCAGTACTGCCAAAATCTCAAATATAAATTAAAAAAAAAATAGGATTTTCAATATACCCATAAATGTCTAAGTCCAATTCTAATTAAACTGGTATGAATAACAAGAATAGTGAACAACCAAAGGGAGATGAACAACCAGATTATCAGATACCGCAGGAATTGTATTACACAAATCTAAATTACCAGATTGAACAACCAAATCAAACAAAAGGGAGATGAATGAATATACCCGAGTTGAACAACGCTGACGAGAGAGCAAAGAGAGATTGTCGGCGAGGGTGCTACGATGGGTGAAAGGGGAGAATCGAAGATCAACGGCGGCGACGGCGAAATCTCGCGAGGTGGGAGAAAAGGGAAATAGCATGGGAGAGAGAGATGAGCGATTCCTCAGCTGCTACAGTTATTTTCTTTTCTTTTGTATAATTACTCATTTTCTTTTCTTTTTAATTACTTAAATGTGCCACCCTTGTACAAAAAAAAAAAAAAGGTGCCACACAAGTGGGGTGTAGGAGTGGTATGCCACCTATGGTGGTATGTGTATCAGTGCTCAATTACAAATGATATAGAGAAGCAACAGTTCTCTTTTGTATCGGTTGTTTAACAATCATGATCAATTAAAGTTTAATTACATTTTTTATCCATTAACTTAATTTTGGCCAAGCCTAATCGAGGCTTAGGGGAAATTCTATGTTTTTGGCCAAGCCTAATCGAGCCTGGGAAAATTCTATGCTATACCTTGATTTTTTAAGAGAGGCAATGTTTCTTCCATCTTCATTTCCTTCCTTTAAATCCTTAACTTAACTCCAAGTCTTTATCTCTTAAGTGCTTTGTTCTCTCTTCTAACATCTTCATGAAATTTACCCTCTTTATTCCTCTACTCAGAAATCGGTAAGGATGACAATTCGACCCAAACCCGTTAAACACCTGCAAAAATACCCACAATGGGCAGGATAAATACCCACATTTATGGGTTCGGATTTGAGCTCGAGTAATTACCCATAAATTTTAATCGATGTGGTATAGGTACGGGTTTAGACATTGTAATGCCTACCCCCGCCTCCAACCTAGACATATATAATTTTATATATAATTTAAATTTACATACCATTAAAGTCAATTAATTGTAAACTTTTTTACAAATATTTAAATATAAGCGTAAACAATCGTTGTCAACGCTTCATTCTCATAAACTACCACTCGTTTTTGTTAATGTCTTGTTTTTATCGCTAGTCAACTATGGATACATATAGTTCCAAATACGAATTGTTGAATCATCTTTGAATTATTTATTAACTTTTACGTTTTTTTTTGATTTTTTTAATTGTCTTTTCGATGTTAAAGTGTAAATAATGTGTGCAGGTAGGAGAATTTAGATGCCCATAGGACATGGGGACGGACAATAAAATTGTTGTCCAGAAAAGGTGACTCGACGACAAACATTTTTTACAAATGTAGGTAAGGAGACATGCATTACCCTACCCGTTGGGGGCCATTGCCACCCCTAGAAATAGGTATATGATAAAGAGATTGTGTCATTGATGTTTGGAGTAAGCAAGATGGAAGAGGTGGGATGACATGCAAAAGGTGAAGATGAATATTCTTTTTTTTCTTTTCTTCTTCTCTCACGTGGTGTCTCTATCTCTCTCGAACTCTTCTGATATTTTCCACTTGTTAATGAGAAGGAGCGAGTGTGTGAGGGTTGTGCGTTGTGTGAGTGATATAGGAAAATTTTCCATTTTTGTCATAAGGCGAATAATGATGCAAGTTTGGGATGTGATAACTCTCCAAAAGAGTTATTATTAAGCACAATAAGTTTGAAATAATGTCTTTTGGGTGTGCTATTACTTTAATTTTAGGAATATTTTGGTGAATTAGGATATTGTATATTTCATATTTGATTTTTATTTTATCCTTTGATCTGTAACATGTTCTGTTTTTACAATTCCTTTACACAACCGTATTTTTGTTGAAGCTCACCATGAGGTAAATATCTTTTGGTTGAGAAGTGATATTTTAAGTGCATTTCTTGGTTCTTTATTATACTTTTGTGAGAGCTATTTTAACTGAAGTTGCTTTTATGTTATCTTAAGTATGTAGACGATCACCTATAAACTTTTGCAAATTTAATGATATTGGAAGAGTCATTGAATTGATCTAATTGAGTTATTTGAGCATAGTTAATTAATAGGATTCTAAGTGATTATGAGTATCTGGGTTCATAAAATTCATAGATTAATTTTAAAGAAACATGATTGTAGTTAATAGGAACCTAGGAACAGGTTTACGTAGAAAACAATGGTAAATTTGTTGGAAAATACCATGTGTACTGTTTGACAAAAATGCGTGTTGATTTTGAAACACCACCACTTACACTAACCTTATATGTTTAAGCCATATTCGACTACTTGAAAATATATTTGGTTATTGCATCCCTTCCCATCATTGATGAAATAATATGTAATTTGCGACAAAAAAAATAATGAAAAGAATGGAATATGGTATAAAAATCTAAATATGAAAAGACTGTTCGATTGGACCAAACAAACCAAGAACCAAACCCCTATCTAATTTGGATGACCTTCTAAAAAAATATTGGAAACCAAGATTGTTTTTTTCTGCTAAACTTACTCATAATTGGGAAGATTGACAAAAAGAGCTGAGCAGATGATTATTAACAATCCAAAAAAGTTCTTAGGTACACCTTCGTTGTAACCTTGGGAGACCATAAATATGCCTCTAAAGATCTTTTATCATAGGCAAATTCATGGATACCTATTTCATTGTTATTTTTATCGTCAACTCTAAGTAGTAAGATCCAAATCGTCACTACTCACCCTCATATATTAATAGTGTGTTTAATTGAAGTGAAAGATGGTGGAAAGAAAGCACAAATTCTAAGATATTTCCATAGTTTGGTTTTGAAAGAAGAAAAAAAAACAAGAGAAAGGAAAGAACATTTTTAATGAGACCCACATTAAAAGTATTTGCACCAAAAGTTGAGTTGAAATTGAATGGAAGGTTAAAGTAGAGAAAGATAAAAGGTTTAATATCCCATTTCTTTATACAATGGTAGTTAAATAATCTTCAAATAGATATTTTTTTTTCTATTTGTTTTTACTTCTTTCTACCAAACAGCCAAAAAATTATTTCATTTTCCATTTACTTTCATTCTTTAAATTCGGTTATCATCTAAGGAGTATTTGAATTAACTAGGGTGATAAAATAATAAGCTCATCAAATATTGAAATGAGACATGATAAAATACAATGATCATATCTTGTCTCTTACTATGAACACCAAACAAAACCTAAACATTTATGTTAAGCTCTTTCTATATTAAAAGAGAAAATGTGAGTGAATTATTTCATCTTAACTACAAATTATATTCGATAACTTATGAAAGCAAGTTGAAAACTGCTTATAGACACAAAAAATTATTGATGGTTGCTCAATAGACACCTTAAAATTGCTCACTTGACTGAAAAAAGCGGATCGAAAGTTATGATTCAATCAAATTTTACACAATTGATTTTTCCAAGTTACGATCCGATCGGAAGTAAAATCAAGAACAAACTTTCTAAAATATTAGTTTCAGTTCTTTCAAACAAGCAAGTGCTTCCTTCAAAGTAAAGCCCAGTCTGAATATGGGCCGACCCAAGTAAAGAATGAGGCCCAAACCGCAAAACCCTAGCTTTTGCAAAAACCCTTTTACTCTGAATCACTATATAATCACAAAAACCCTTCATTTCTTCTTCCTCATACGCCACACAACACTCACGTTTCCAATACCCTAGCATACTCATTTCTCTCTCTAACCGTTTCCAATGGAGTTTTGGGGTAACCTCATCTTCCTTCTCTTCTTTCTTCGCTGAATAACGATTGCTTGTTTTTATTGATTTTGTTTTCGTTGATTGTTTCATTTTGAGTTTTTTTTTGTTGTAATTACTCAGTTAATTAACCGAACTACTCTTAATTTTTTTTATTAATTTATCGTTAATCTGAAGTCTGTTTTTGTTAATTTGATCTCAGAACTTGTATGCACGTGTATTAGGGTTTGAATCATAGTTTTCTGATATAAGTTAATTTTTTAATTTTTGAATTAGGTGCTGAGGTTAAGGTTGGAGAAACTATCAAGATTGACCCATATGACCTTGAGGCAGCAGCTATTCACCTTTCTCAGGTTAGGGTTTTGTTGTTTTGTTGTTGATGATGATGTTGTGTTGTTACGTACTACGTTGTGAGTTTTTTTGTCTAGGGTTTACTAAATTTCTGGTTGGTTATTTCATAGGTTGCACTTGGTGAAGCAAAGAAAGACAAACCAAATGAGTCTGTGGTTATTTACCTCAAATTTGGTGAACAGAAGCTTGTTTTGGGAACCCTAAACAGGGACAAAATTCCTCAGATATCTCTTGATATTGTTCTTGAAAAGGAATTTGAGCTATCTCACAATTCCAAATCTGCCAGTGTTCATTTCTGTGGATACAAAGCTTATTTTGAGGATGATGAATATCCTTAAGCCTGATTTATTATTATATAGTTTAATTTATTCATATTTTAGTTGATATTTTTTTAAGATAGTTTGTTAGTGTATTTGTTGCTCTGTTATCAAATGCATATTAACCCAGATTAGTCTATTTGTCATTAGTGTTTTGCAATAATTACTTGACGTGTGTATTGGTATCATTTTAATTTTTTTTTATATTTTTACTCGAAATATAAAGTATGGTTTTTTAGAGTATAGTTTAGCTTGTTGCTATCCGAAGTGTCTTGCAGATCTGTGATCTAAATGTGTAGTTAATGTTGTAATAGTTTACATTTTATACTGGCATCATCTGAATTTTTCCTTAACTATTGACGTGTTTTGGCCTGCACGAGTGAGGAAGAAGGTGAAACTGGTGAGACTCTGAAATTTGTTATACAATTGTTTTTAAGGTTAGATTAAGATTGTGTTGGTTGCTTAAACATTGTTGTATTGTCTTTGGTGAACAGATAGTGAAGATGAAGACATCCCATTGATTACCACAGAGCAGAATGGTATGTGTTCCCTCTTGGTCTAAATTTTTTTGTTGGTTGGGCTTGTTATTTCTTTAGAAACTGTCAACTAAATACCCATTGTTCCTTTTAGGAAAACCAGAACCAAAAGCAGAGGAGTTGAAGGTTTCTGAACCTAAAAAGGCTGATGCTAAGAATGCTGCACCTGCAAAACATGTGAAGGTTGTTGATCCAAAGGATGAGGAAGATGAAGATTCTGATGATGATTCTGATGAATCTGGTGATGAAATTGGAAGCTCTGATGATGAGGTATTTGTTAAATGTTTTTTTTAGTGGCATGCAGCTATAAGTTGTCCATTTTTGCTGGTAATGATGTCCTTCAGTCTTGATTATGCATGTCTGAGGTCCAATACATACACAAATTTGAAATGAGATACATTTGTTAAATGTGCCAGTGGGTTATTATTTAGTGTTCTCAGTTTAGGGAAATTTCTTTATCTTCTTCAGTAAATATATGTCTTCTTTATGCATGTCTGAGGTCAACATTTCTTAATTTTTTTTATGTTGATAATTGTAGATGGAGAATACTGATAGTGAAGATGAAGATGAGAGTGATGAGGATGATGAGGAAGAGACTCCTGTGAAGAAGGTATTGGCACATTGCTATCATTGTTATTTTATTTGTTATAATTATTATGGTTACAATGGTGATTTGTGATAATCGTCTTTTTGTTTTGAAGGTTGACCAGGGAAAGAAGAGGGCCAATGAATCTGCTTCAAAAACTCCAGTTTCTTCCAAGAAATCAAAAAATGCCACTCCTGAGAAGACTGGTGAGACCAAGTTGTATTATATATTGTTTCTGTTTTCATTTTTGTCTAATTGGACAAGTATTTGTTTTTTTGCTTGTTGATTCCATCTTAGATTCATTTCCACGAGTTCTTACATTATTGTGTTGTTGATAGATCATGGAATGATGCTTGGGTTTGTATGCTGTATTTTTTATATCTTTCTACTATACTACATCAGTTAACTGTTCTTAAATTCTAGTATTGTTTGAATGATGCATGTCAATGCTGAAATTGTAGTTCGTTTGCATCATTGCATTTGTATGCTGTATTGTTTATTTCTTTATTTTTAAATTGTGTTAGATATAAAGAAATGAATGTTGCATGTCAATGCTGAAAATGTAGCTTTTTTGCATCATGGATTCATGCTTGCGTTTGCATGCTGTATTGTTTATATCTTTAATCCTTCTACTATACATCAGTAATCTGTTAACTTGTGTTGGAAATTAAGAAAGCTGGACATATAGCAACTCCCCACCCTTCAATTGAAACGTTTGAATGTTGCATGTCAGTTCTGAAATTTTAGGTTGTTTGCATAATGTATTCTTCATATGTAGATATTTCTGTTACACCTCAGTAATTTGTGTTCAAATTTTTGTTAGATGGTAAGAAAGCTGTACATACAGCAACTCCTCACCCTAAGAAAGGTGGAAAGACTCCTAACAGTGATGCAAAAACTCCCAAGTCTGGAGGACTCTCTTGCAGCAGTTGCAGCAAGTATGCTTTTAACAAAACCCAAAACATATATTTATACTTTTAGTTGGATTGTGATTGACATTTTTCGTTGTTATTACCAGGACATTCAACTCTGAAACTGGACTGCAACAACATAGCAAGGCCAAGCATGCTGCTAAGTGAAGTTGCTTGCATTTGTAGTTTATCGACAAATGGATGTAATTGTTTTTCATATGTAGTATGGTGAGTATCCTAAGGATGTTAGGTGTCTGTCCTTGATTTTTGATCTAGTAAACATGAGGGAAAGTTGTGGTGATGACATGTTTTGGAAGCTGTTTGACTTTGATGGGTGAATTGATTGCCTAAATTCATTGCGTTTAGATTTTCTACTGTTTATTTTCGTTCTTATTTTAAATTTATGCTGCCCGAGCTATATAGGCTAATTTGAATTATATTTTTTGTTGGAGGTTCTTTTGAAATTTCTATATTTAGCCCTTTAAACAGTATCATAAGCTTCGTCTAGAAACCTAGCGGGGTTAGTAGTAAACTGGGCTATTTATGCCATTTTTTAAAGTGTTGCAAATCTGAAACTGTCTTATGGTAATGTTTACTGAAATCCACGTTTTACTTTTAATCATGGTGAAAGCTGGTACTCCCTAAAGTATGGAAACACAATACCAATATCTAATAACTTAAATACTGCTGTTTTTATAAATATAATTTAATATTACTGTTTTTATCTAATAACTTAAATACTTCTATGATTTAATCCATGGTTGCTTATATGTATCAAGTGTTAGGAAGTTTAGTCCGAGTTCAGTAATATATTACATTAATAACTTGACCATTGTGATTTATTCCATGGTTTCTTATGTGTCCAGTCTTAGTTTTAGTAAAATTTTCACAATTAGGATTATATTTTCGTAGGGTTTTAGTGATTTTTTTCTTTCTGAAAATACTTTTTAAGTCTGCTGTTTAGCTTAGGATGGGAAATTTTATGCGTCAGTTCTTTTTTTACCATTATATTGTAAAGGAACACGTTTTATTATGATATGTTAATGTTAGGGTTTTAGTGTTTTTTCACTCTGAGGTGTAGAGTGGTATGATGCCCCATAGAGATGTCTATGTATCATCTCTCATTTTATATTTGGTCTGTCAACACTATCTATTTTCACTGTCTTCCGCTTCGCATCAACCATCAACCCCCAACCCCAATTGTTCACTCTGAGGTGTAGAGTGGTATGATGTCACATAGAGATGTCTATGTATCATCTCTCATTTTATATTGGTCTGTCAACACTATCTATTTTCACTGTCTTCCGCCTCGCATCAACCATCAACCTCGAATTGACCTACCACCACTAGTAGTTTGATTGTTTCACATATCATTTATTCAGAAAAAAAAAAATACTTCTCCCCCCCGAGCATATATGTATTATTATGCTATATTTGCGGTAAAAGCAGAATCTGTGCCAAGATTCGTCTCAAGGCACCCAAGAAAGTGTCACTTTCCAGCTAAAAAACACTGCCACAAGCTGCTAATGCTAAACTAGGAGCATCCTTAATTGACTCAAAGGAGGATCAATCTCTTAAACAATGATTTAGAATTCATTTTAAAATTGTAAAATCATAAATATAAAATGATATGTAAACCTTGTTCAAATTACTAGACAACGGTATATTATCAAGATAGCTTTTTCCTAGCAGTGCCAAACCACCCAAATGATATGAATTAAACCACCGACGATAGACAATTTTGTGCATGAGTTTCAACAGATGAAAATTAAGAAATCAGTTCTAAGCTGTCTTAATTGCCCGGCAGAGAATTGGTCATTTGACATAGGAACCAGGGAAACATATGATTTCTGCTCTTCACCCAACACATTTTGCTCGCGTCCAGCATGATTTTCAAATATACCCGTGCTTGAGTTAAGTCACGCTGTGTGACTTAACTCACACACCTTATTAGTTCTGCGTGACTTAAGTCACGCACCACTGGCCTGTGCGCGAGTTAACTTATGCACGTTGGCCGGTGGTCAGAGCTGAAGAACAAACGTTTTTCTCACTTTGGTTAGGTTTTCAACATTCAATTTACACATTTTTAATCCATTATACACGTTTTTTTTTACCACATTAATGTTGTTTATAACCTATACATTCCCACCTATAAATACCCCTCCATACTTCCTTAATTCCCCACACCATATCACTTTCTCCCCCTCCTCACTCTCTCCCTCTCTTTCTCTTCTTCTTTTTGTCTTCTATAGTCTCTAGGCTCTTTATACCCCTTTAGGTATATAGTAGTAGCTCTTGTGGGAAATAGTGGTCGGTCGAGTTGGGGAAAAAGAAATCATCCCTTGAGGTAAAATTAGGTTTGCTTTCTTTTACTCCCAAAATCTTTTTACCGTGGGTATAAAGAATCATCATGGGGGTATGAAAGGAATCAAATTTAAATTTACCTCAAGGGATCTTGATGTCTTTTTTCCCAACAGGACGAATCACTATTTTCCCCAAGAGCTATTACTATATACCGAAGAGGGTAAAAATAACTTTTTACCCCAAGAGGGTAAAATACATGTATTAATCATTGTAATGTTTGAATGATATTAATAAAATGAGAGTTATATTTATTAATTTTGTTTTTTATTTGTATATATTTTTGCATTTATTTTATGTTTATGATTATGTATTGAATAAATAAAATCAAATTTATTTTTTAATTTTGTATTTAATGAATAAATAAATTAGAATAAATATTGAATTAGAATAAAATCGAATTTATTTTAAGTTCATAAATAAATTAGAATATAGCAAATAAATAATTTAGAATAAAGTGAACGAATAATTTAAAAAATAATAATTTAAAATAAAGTGAACAAATAATTTAGAATAAAGTAAATAAAATATTTTAGAATAAAGTAAATAACATAATTTGAAAATAGTAAATAAATTTTAAAAAAGTAGCCACTTTGCGCCACTTAACTTGCGCATTAGTTAACACTTGTGCTAGTTAACTAACGCATGAACATTTTGAGCATGGCTGCAGGATGCAAGTGTTTTGTGCGGAGGGAAGAGCAGAAATCGAAACATATAGCAATAGTTTCCCCATCTAATACCTTAGATAACTTTCCACATCTACACGTAGATGTTACAAATTCAAATGTGAATTTAGTCTAAAGGAGATTTTTTTGTAATGTGCCGATATGACACCTTCATTTTTTTCTAATATAATTCATACTTTTTTTTTTTGTTTTTTTAATTTAATTTAGGCACGTGTAAATATTTTTTCCATTTACTTGGTCTTGTATTGGAGTAAATATAAACATTTATAACTATCTAGACTCTCTCATAACCAAATTACTAATAAGTGGGAAGTTTAGAAAACTTTATTTTACTGTTAATAATTAACATAATATTTAGGGCTTTATGGTAGAAGTTCCCAAAATTAGTTTTAAGTACTATCCTAACTCCTAAGTAATAAAATCAAACGATGTCATGCCTGAATTTCATGATATGTGTTAGAACAAAGACTCATACTTCATCTCATAACTAATTGTTTTATTTCCACAAAATACCAATTGATCTACTCGTGCAATTTCTACATTGGATATCCATTGACTTTGATTCTATTACCTTTTCTGAACAAAGAAAAAGCTATGATCATATGGTGCTATAAATTTATAAATAAGTGTGTTGTCACCTCTTCAAAATATTATTTCACATTGTTTTCGATAACTAAGTTTAGTTAAAAATTAACGACTTTTAATCGTCATCAAGATTTTAAGTGAGGTCTTTATTAAAATCAAATGTCAATTTGGTGAACTTTAGAGATAAATGTGACGGGCTATGGGTTGGTTTCTCCCAAAAGAAGAAATAAGATGTGACAATTTAATGTAGCTAAGAGACATTTATAATAATATTCATTTATTTTTTTATACAGAATTTATAACAATATTGTTTATATGAATATGGCTTCCTGCAAACAGTGGTTTAAATGTGGCGCTTTAATGTACCTAAGAGAAAACGTCAAAAAAAAAAAAAAGCACCTAAGATACACTAATATACAAATTTAATTAAATTAAAAAAACATGAGTTGTTTTATCTTTATATAGTGGTTTTTTTTTCGGTAGATGCAAATTAATGATACAAAAAATGGCTGCAATTTTAAAAAATGTTTATGCATTCATCATCTTGTCATCCCTGATTCTGGTTGTAACTGGCCAACACTGTGAGTACATTTCCACACACATTAATGTTTTTTTTTTTTTTGAATAAACACATTAATGTTTCTTATTAATCATATATAAAATCTTCCATCCCCTTCTAGTAACATTCATTTATTCTTAATTGAAATACAGGTTTTCGCCCTTGCAAGACTTATGAAGATTGTTGAATAAACCCAAGAGCGCTTAAATGAGATGACATAGCTCTGTTCTAACTTAACTAGGGTTTTGGTTCAAATCCAGTCTTGGGCATGCAATAACGTTAAAAAAATTTATATAGGAGTTTGCTAACTTATACTAACAAAAAACATGATGGTCCAAGTTAGCAAAAATGCACATTTTTATTTGGACAAAAAAACTAATATTAACTAGTGTAAACCAATTTAAAGTAAGGGATAATTTAGTAAATATCCTCAAGCTATTTGTAATAAAATAAAAGTGGATCTAAGTTAGCAAATTGGTGCAAATTAACAAATATGTTTTAATAAAAACTATTAAAGTAACCTCGAAGGTATTAGCTTTAAATAATACAAATAAAAATATTTTTGTTTAAAACTAGAATTATCTCGGTTAAAACGTCTCTCGATTATCCCAAATCAGACTATTTAATGCAAACTCTCATTCTTACTTTCTCACTGCTCCCAATCTTCCCCCCTTAATCTCTCTGTATATATATACTACTCTCACAAACACCTCTCCTGTGCATTGAAACCCTAGTTCGACGAGCAATTGCTTTTATCATAATTTTGCAATTGCGAACATGTCATCCTCTCAGTCCTATCGATCAATTCCAACAGATAGGGTTAGCTCTCTTCCAGATTCAATTATATCTCACATTCTCTCTTTTCTCCTAACCAAAGACTCCATCGCCACAAGCGTCCTCTCGAAGCGGTGGAATCCATTATGGCTCTCCGTTCTCGATCTCAACTTCGACGCCCAAACCTTCAAAGACTACATCACCTTTCGCCATGCCGTATACTTAGTCATTGTATCGCGAGACAACGCGCTGCCAATACGATCATTCCGCCTCAAATTTGGCATAGAATATGACATTAACCGATTTATCAAGGCAGCAATACAAAGAGGAATCGAAGAACTAGACATTGACATGTTGGAGAAGGTTAATGGATTAACCGGTAGCATTTTCAGTTGCAAGACACTCACTGTTCTCAAGTTGAAAAACCTATCTATGAAAGACGACAATTGTCAAGTAGATCTTCCTATACTCAAAGTTCTCTGTTGGGGGTTCCATGATAAACCATATATTGCCAAGATTGTCTCAGGCTGTCCCATTCTAGAGGAATGGCAAATAGAGAATTCTGCGTTTTATTTGAGGAAGCTTAATCCAAAAACACCCAACTTCTTTTCTAGGGTAGAGATGATGCATCTAAGAAAGGAATGAACTACGCTGGATTTGCACTGTTTTGTCTATGTAAATCTTAAAACCAATTCGGTATGGTTTCTAATCTTTTGTTTTGTAATTTTAAGGGTAACAAGTGTGTGCTAGGAATGCTTCAACTTACTCCCAATCTCCAACATCTTACCATTCATCAGGTATTGCATATGTTTAGGATAATTTAATGATTTAATTTTTTTTATCTCAACCTATACATATCTTTGTTTTAATTTACTTTATTTACAGGAGATGAAAAGTGGAATCTACGAGGACGATTGGCAGGACCCAGAAATTGTTCCGAAATGTCTTTCATCTCAGCTAAGAACTTGCTTGTTTACAGGTTGCAGAGGCAAAAAGTGTGAGGTTCAATTTATAGAGTATGTTATGCAAAATTCAAAAGTGTTACGTAGCATGACAATTCGCAGTGCATGTTCCATAGATTTGAATGCAAAGCACGAAATGCTAAGGAAATTATCTGTGTGCCCAAGGGGCTGTAAGCTTATATTTGATTGATGAGGACTAGAATATATTTATAAGTCCAAGTTCATACATATCTTGAATGATGAATTGTTTTGGTAATTCGAATGGCTACTCTATAATTATTTACTGTTACTACTTTAGATTCGAATGCGTAAAAATGTTCGAAACCCATGTGCATAAAAAAGTATAAACATGCTAACAACAATAGAGTTAAATCTTCCAAGTATCTCATGCAAATATTCTCTTTCTTCCCTAGACCCGTCAATTCCCCTTTCTTCTCCACATTTCCGGTCATCAACAACCGTCATTATTGGAGTAAATACAAACATTTATAACTATCTAGACTCTCTCATAACCAAATTATTAACAAGTGAGAAGTTGAGACAACTTATTATAAATTTTACTATTAATTAATTAACATAATATTTAGGGCTTTATGGTAGAAGTTCCCAAAATTAGTTTTAAGTACTGTCCTAACTCCTAAGTAATCAAATCAAACGAGGCCATGCCTGAATTTCATGATATGTGTTAGAACAAAGACTCATACTTCATCTCATAACTAATTGTTTTATTTCCTTGAACAAGACAAAATACCAATTGATCTACTCGTGCAATTTCTACATTGGATATCCATTAACTTTGATTCTATTACCTTTTTCTGAACAAAGAAAAAACTATGATCATATGGTACTATAAATAAATTTATAATTAAGTGTGTTGTCACCTCTTCAAAATATCATTTCTACATTGTTTTCCATAACTTTAAACTACTATTTCTCTTTCGAAATTTTTCCATGTCTATCATGAAAAACATATATAAATGTGATGGGGCTACGAGTTGGTTTCTCCCAAAAGAAGAAATAAAATGTGACAATTTAATGTACCTAAGAGACATTTATAATAATATTGGTAATATCAATTCAAAAATAATAATATTAGTTATATGAATGGCTTCTTGCAAATAGTGGTTTAAATGTGGCGCTTTAATGTACCTAAGAGACCCTAATATACCAATTTAATTTAATTAAAAAAGAGTTGTTTTACTTTTTTTTTTTTTTAAGGAATGAGTTGTTTTACTTATAAAGTAATAATATAGTGGTTTTTTTCGTTAGATGCAAATTAAGGATACAAAAAATGGCTGCAACTTTAAAAAATGTTTATGCTTTCATCATCTTGCTATCTCTAATTTTGGTTGTAACTGGCCAACACAGTGAGTACATTTCAATGTTTCTTATTAATCATATATAAAATATTTCATCCCCTTCTAGTAACATTCATTAATTCTTAATTGAAATACAGGCTTTCTCCCTTGCAAGACTTATGAAGATTGTTTAGATGATGAATGTCTAAATCGTAGAACTCAGTTTTGTTTTGACAAAACATGTTACTGCTTGTAAGCCTAACAATTACGACAAAACCCCACTATATTAAATCATTTTTTATAAGAACACTTTACAAAAATCACGAGTATTAAGAAAAGTTGTTGGGGGTACTTCCTCCGTTCCAAACTATATGCCTTCTAGCAAAATGGGTTTGTTTCCACAAAACTTGTTAATGAGTTATCTATTTTCATCAATATTTATCATGATATATACCGTAACAATTTCTTCTCTCACTTTCGTGCAAAGTTAAAAAATCCCTCGTCGATTGTTTATACTTCCATTATGAATGGTCTAAGGGGTCATTTCTTCCTCCTTCAATAATAAAAATAGAGGCGTCACTTCCAAATCATGATGGGTTTGGTGTTCTTGGGCAGGGGGTCCATGTCCTGTGGGCTGTGACCACGTATAAAGGACATGCAATTGAATGTGACCCTAGTTGATAGTGGATGAATTCAGTCTTAGGTAATAAACTAGTATCTGATTAAATTTGATGTCTTTGATAAAATTAGCGATTAAGCCAACTTTAATATATGAATATAAAATAACATAAAAGACGTTTTAACTAACATTTTAAAAAATCAATTAAGATAATAAGAGTAAAAATGAGAGAAAATACGGCCCTTTAAAGTTCAAACGCTAGTTAGCACCTCAAAATATATAATAAACTCATCTGAGAAAACTTTTACCAAACAAGTACTTTAATTTAGTCATACGAACTTATGAGAGATAACTCTTACACTTGAGGTGTTAGTTCGGCGGTAAGAGCTTAACATTATAACATCGATATGCTGAGTTTGAATATAGTCGTAAAATGGTCATCAATATCATTTATTAATAGTTCAATCATACAAATTTATTCGATATAAACTAGCTGTTTGACAACTCTAAGTTTTCATTTCCCTCTTGACATAATTAAAGTGGTTTGTTGCACTTGAATGGGCAATTTAGCATATGTTTGGCATCACGGTGGGTCGTGATTCTGACATATCCACCACGATATCAAACACTTTTAATTGTGACTTGAGATAGATGATAACACTATAGGATTAAAGGTGGGACAAAGTTTCCCCACCTTCAAACATTTCGAAAGTACATGTCCAATAAAAAAACAGCTTTTTTTTTTTTGTTTAGATGTGTATTTCTAGAATAATGTTTGATTTTTTAAGAAACGTGAGGTGGATAAAGTTGCTCTCATAATTTTCCCTTTCCTTTCCCTCTTAGATGCTCACCCACATCCTTACAACACACTAGCTGCCATGCTCATGAATAATTCAAAAAGAACGTTAAGGGTTAAAGGTTAGAGACTTGTTAAGGATTAAAGGCTGACCTCAAAAGGATATGTAGGTTGAGTTTTTAAAAATGATAAATCACTCAAAAGGTATACCATGGTTGGCAGCTATAAGCTAAACCTACTAATCCTTCCAGAAACATATATACCTCTATAGGGGCCTTATTTCTTTCTTATTGATTTTCCATACACGGTTTTAGATCAAACTCAAAATAGCATTCGCCTGTGGGGTTGGATGGCTCAATTGGTTTGCGCTAAGGGATAAATTAGTTGGAGGTCTCCGGTTCAAACTGGACAAAGGAGAAAAAACTAATTTAACACCTATTCACTAACACTCAACTATTTGTCAAATATGTCACACTTTGTTGGTATTTTAAAGTCGTGTAAAAAGTTCTTGTGAGCTTAGCTCAGTTGGTAGGGACAATGCATAACATATGTAAGGTCCGGGGTTCAAACCCCGACCACCAACAAAAAAAAAAGTTGTGTAAAAAGGTGAAATATGATCCAAAAAAATAATGCATTATGCAGACAGTACTCAACAGATACTTTTCAGATTTTGAAAGACAAATATTACAACACAATTCTAATTTCTTTCGTGTCTATATGCCGAGGCAAAACCTATGGTCACTCATTTTTTGGTACACAAGGTACTAATTAACAATAAAAATGGCCTTCAAAGCTTAAATTTGAAGTGAGGTTCTCTTTGGATATTTGGATAAAAGTTGTACATTGATGGAGTTGAATGCAGAGATAGTATGTTGTCTAAATCCCTCTCTGGTGCCGTATGCAGCCACATGTTGCCACTCATTCTTCGCTCTTTTGAGTTACTTTTTGAAATCGTATAACACGGTCGAGTCTGAGACATAGAGGATACCTCAAGAAATCTCCCACCTGAATAACTTCTTGACTCAACTTTTTCATGTGCCTTACCAACGGCTTTCAGCCTACCCTTTTGGCCAATCACAGGAGGGAAACTGACTGAACCAGCTGTTTTCACATCGCTGATGTGATCAATGTGTTGCGCAGGAACTAACCCTGGTTTTGATCCAATCTTGTTCCAGAATGGAAATGATTGTTGCAGCTTTGATGGAACCTGACAAGCCAAATGACAACGATAAAATATTCAAGAACTTGCTAATAACCAGCTCAAACAGTTTCAATTCTACATATTGAAATGAGGTGCAATTAACACGACATATGTTTTGCTCCTTGGCACAGTGTTACAAGCATACCGAGATATACAGTTATACACAATCACTAGCAATCTCATATGCCTTCACAAAACATATATACGCTAAAGGTAAAGAATGAAATGTTACATGATTTGTGAGCAACAGACAGTGAAGCAGTACCCTAATTTCAACTTTAGAGTTGGTGATTGTAATTTGAATAATATTGCAAAAGAATGATACTTTGACACAAGAATTGATGCCAATAGTTGGTTACCACTTGAGTTCAACTACGTGGTCAATTATCTGTTCAATGAATGTTTAATGAGTATAACAGATGATGAAACTCATTAATCATTCACTAAATGTAATTAACCACTAATCGAATTTGTGGTTAATTACATTCAGTGAATGGTTAATGAGTTTCGATACTTGTTATAACCATTAACCATCTCCTGAACATAATGCACCATGTATTTGTTGTTCGTTAACCAGTTAACCAATTATTTTGTTGCCGATTTTGTATGTCAATTTTGTGTCAAAATGTAATTTCTCTGTTGCAAAAATATGATTCATCATACCTCATGGGATTCTTAAAATCTGTATTGTGAGAAAAGTCAACACACATACACACAAGGGTTAATAAGAGTCAAATAACATGTAAGCTAACTTGTTAAGTTGTTTAATCAAAGAATAATACAAAAATTGGTAGCATATTAGTTGTCTTAACTTTATAAAACTGCTCAATGGTTGTAGAAGAAGAAAAAAATCACAACTCACCGCAGAGATAAGGCTGCTAGAAGCAAATGCTAGTGAACTTGTAGAAAATGGTGATTTGCCAGGTTTTCCCTTCTGCTGATCTGTCTTTGGTTCCTGCTCAATAGACCCAAAACTCGATGGTGCAATATCATCTTCGTCTTCCTCATCATCTTCATCTTCTTCATCTACACGGGCTTTTTCATCTTGTTTTTCATCTGGCAATCCCGATTCCGCCTTCTTTTTCTCCTCTTTCTCTCTTCTACGCAATAACTCTTCCATGTCCCCCATGACCTCTTCCAAACATAATTCAGCTTCTATCAGTTCAAGTTCTTTCTCAAGTGCCTCCTTTTTCATTTCACTATTTTTCTTCTGTTCTTCAGCCCATTTTCCTAGGTTATCAAACCATGGCTTGAACACTTTTTCAATTGCAAGCTTAAGATCCTCCCATGTGGTCCCTTTTTTTTTTTTGATTATCCCAAAAAATTCATCATAACCAAGGGGTAGGAATATAGCCTTTTTAGGGTCAACTTTCTCACCTTTTTGCAAAGGTGGTTGCCAGAACATACGTACTCCATATTCCTCATCCTCGATATAATTGATGATTAATCCGGTTGGAGTGTGAAGGATGAGAGGATTCTCGGTATATATGAGTTTTGATGAGTCTTCAGGGTCAGGCTCGGGTTCCTTGTTAAGCACGATAAATTCAGGAGGATTGTTATTCTCCTCTGGTCAAGGGATTTGGAGGAAGAATTAATTAGTTGTTTAGAATAAACTCGTTGTTTCCAATTGTGTACTTGTTCATACAGAAAAAGAGAAAGACTGAGGTCTGTTTGTTACGGAATATAAAAAAAGTGATTTTAATATTCAATAATTTGGAGATTAGTTTTTAGAGATTTTTAAAAGAAAAACATAAGCTATAATCACTTTTTTTTTTTAAAAAAAAAATCAATTATCAAAAATGATATTTAACAGGAACTGCTGAAAACAGCTTCTCATCTAAAGTACTTTTTTTTCTTTTCAGATTATAATTTTTTGAAAATCTGTAACAAATGGATCAAAGCTTCTAAAATTATTATCTTTTATAATAAATAAGTGACTTTTTCACAACAAAAAAAAAACTGTAACAAGTGGGTTCTAAATACCTTTGGACCACCAGTATTCCAACTCAGCTGGCATAGGTATCCTAAGAGGAGATCTATAGAAAGAGTTCAACCACATTTCTCTTTCCTGATCTACTTCATGCGCGTATGTTTTCCAGTAATCAGGGACCTGTAACAGAATCATATGCATGTTTCGTTTCCTTGCATAAAATGAAAATAAGCAATGCATTTAAGATTTTTTAGTGAACCTTACTTCATAAAATTGGTTAATGAAGCCAGGTGACATCCACACATCCTCTCCTTCGTACAAGTAAGCATGCTGTGGATCATTATACGGACCTCTCTTTTCTCTAACCACTGCACAGACAAAATGTCTTATGATAAATGAAAAATAACAAGATTAAAAAACAGTATGGTGCCAATCAGGAAAAGGAAACATGGAAAATATCATATTACAAAAGTTGAAAGACTACTAGTATGCCAATAATCAACATGCATATTAAACCATCATCAATTGTTGAGATGATTGTCAAAGGGTAAAGAGGTGAATCTGATCATTAACATATTTGCGATGCATAGTTCTCCATCCAGGATAACTGCATGGCACAGCGACCTCAAAACAATTATAGTGGAATAACGATAGTAGCAAGTCTGTCACGCTTAGGAGTTTATATACAACTCAAATAATTTATACTGCAAAAGTGCAAATGTATAAAAGATAAGAAGAAACCCGAAAATAAAGGCTTGTATATAATTGCCAATTGGAATTAAATAAATATACACCTAACAGAAAACATAAAACCAAAAAGGGTGAACAACACTGCTACATAACAGAGGTAGACCAAAGGCAAAACCCAAGAGTAATGAAAAGGACTAGCTTGTAGAAAAAAAGCATGTAGAACAAAGCAATTGGCCACAGCATATATCTGCTGCACTGATCAAGGGCTAACAGATTTTATCTCATGTTTGCAGTTCCAGCCATATCGAGTGTTATCAATAAATATGATGTAAAGTTCCAATTGGTCTTTATATCATGACTTAGCCACAAATTGGAAAAGAACACTGGTGATGGGTGTTCTTAAATCTTACTTGGTATTGATATGTTTAAATGGTGAGAAGGAGATGTCGGAGGAAGGATAAGATAGTAGGACATGAATCTGTACTCCATCCGGAATGAAATATAAGCAAAAAAGGTAGTTGAAAAGTTGATGCATGTAGACTAAATTTTTAACCACATACATTGACTTTTCAACTACCACTTTTGCTTATATTTCATTCCGAAGGGAGTACATCTTAATATGTAGTAACATGTGTGCTAATTAATGGATCTATCAAACAGACAGAGGAAAGTCAATGACCAAAAACAAAATCATGAATACGAGGCTTTCAATTTCAAGTTTTGTCTAGACTAAACATCATACTTCCATCTGGCTTGTTCACAAACATGCGAGCCTTTGCAGCAGCAACTTCAGCTATACCAGCGTGCAGCTGAAATTGACAGAATGTCAGACAGTCAGAATGAGATATTGCCACACCTCTCAAATTACCAATATTATTTTTTTAATTTTCGTATACGAAGAGTATTTAATACCGCTGAAGTTTTGTCATCACATCCCTCATCATCATCCAATACTTCTCCAAAATAAAACCTACCCTGCATGGCACAGATAATGTAATAAATATGAAATAAAATAGGAATCCTATATGTGATTCAAGTAAGATGAAAGTGTATTTTTCCCTTATGTTGAGATGACTAGCATTTTTTAAACTTTGAAAATTTAGATGCAAGTTTCAATCACATAATACAGGTGGTACATCTTATACTTTAAATTGCAATATTTTGAGTTAAAAATGTATAAAGGTCTCCATAAGCATAATTAATTTACTGACACTTTCCAGAAAGCTAAAGCAAATCGTATTATTTTCTACAATTATGTTTTGAGTTTAATTTTAATACACTGTCAATGTAATAAAAAGTTTTACACTGATAACAAATCATAATCAAGCATGTGTGTGATTTTACAAGTAACTATTATTATTATTACTATTATTATTATTATTATTAGAGTCAAACGTTTTTAATGATCTGACGATTATAATTGATTGACCGTGTAAAAAACTTTTGCACTAACAGTGTATACTATTTAAAACCTTATTTTTATCTTAAAAAAGTCCAGCTTCCTCTCCCCCTTTTTTATAAATTTGAAAAATAAGTTGTTGAATGGAGTTAACAGTGACACAAACTTTATCTACTCCATGGACCTACATATATGATACGCTCATTAATTTCATATACACCACATCCATGCATCCTCCCATGCTTCATCTGACCAGCATAACGATAGCGACCTTTCTCCCTGGCCACAAAAATACAGTTTTTTCAGACCAGTTACAACGTATCAGAGAGAAGCCAAAATAAAGACAATGTAGCATGATGTCTAGAGCGAGAATCAAGAATCAATAATTGAACTTACGGCTTTTGTCCAAACTCCTTAACCCATTCACCCCTCTCATAATAGGGGACTTCATAGTCGCCATTTGCAAGAAAATAACTATCTTCAATATCCTTATCAAGCCATTCTCTCTCTTCTGGGGACATAAAATCCCTTCTTATTATCTTCCCTTCAGCTCGCATTGCTTCTTCAAGTCTGATGACATCGATAAAAGCATTCAAAGTTTTGTATGCAATAAATTGAACACAATTTTAAACTGTGGTACAATCTAAGACTTCAGATATACATACTTGGACCCGGGAGCAGGTTCTATAACAGGTACTTCAACTTCAATAACACCGTGACCCTCTGGGTCGTTTCGAAGCCATTCACCTTCATACCTATGATAAAGAAAATACACTGTAAAATATCCGTGACAAAAAAGTGTTACACAATGCAGTGGCATAAAAAGATATGATGAAGCTAATACATTTAATGCAGGAACACAAGCAAATACTCGCAACAGTTAAAACCATTATCAAACTAAGTCAAAGGCCTCGATCATTACCATGAAGCCGCAGAAAACATGACAAATAAATGCATTATTTAACTCATTTTAATCAAGTTCTGTCACTTTTTTTTGGGTAGTTAGCCAACTTGGATAACACTTCATATGCAATGGTTAATTACGGAAACCTTTCCAACAGGGACATATTGAAGGGGGGATGCAGGGGCTCCAACCCACCCACCACCCACCAAAACATGTATATTAGTATATTGTATTACATATAAACTATTATAAATATAATTTATTTATTTATTTTTGGTCGCGTAGCTTAGTCGGGAATCTAGGCTTCGAACCCTGACCCCGTCGTATTATTGTCCTTGCAGCAATCAACTGAGACAAATATACTCAATAAAACTATTTATTCATCAGAAAAAAATAAAATAATAAAACTATATATACACCCAAATATATCATCATCAAAGTTTTCTTTCAATTTCAAGATTGTTTCCTCCTTCTCTGTAACTAAGTTTGTCAAAGTAGGATAGTCAATTCATTGATACAGTAACAAAACCTCGTCAAAGACCAAAAGCTTGGTCCTTTGTTTGCCGCCTATATCAAATTACAAAGTAATGTGTTGGTCAGCAGTTTGTTTGTGCATCAAGCCCAATTGGCTTTTGCATGTGTAGACATAGCATATGTACTATCAGGTGTGAATGATTTTTGTTTTTCCAGCTCCCCTATCAGTCCTGTGTTTAACTAACAAAACTTGTATTGCCTATGGTAGCAGTCCCCTATGGTCACACAACCAGGCAAATCACCAACATCAGTGATAGCTTGTATCGTGAATTTAGCAAATCAATTTCAACGATCAGATTACTATCAATGGTCAAGATTTCTCTAAAGTCACCTTTTAACTACGGGGAATACATTCACGATCGTGAATGCCATTGTCGTAACATCCTAAAAGTCCCCTCCAACCCCAACACAATCAGACAATTACGGTACCGTTTGGATTGACTTATATGAATTTGTCTTCCGACATTAAAAGTTGTGATACTGTTTGGGAGAGCTGATATAAACAGTTTATGACGTGTCCATAAATTGTTTTCAGCTTATTTTCATAAGTTCTCTATGATAGCTTATGCAAACAATTTAACTCTACTTTACCTTTTATTAAAATAATGGCTTATACATAAGCACGTATATGATAAGTGATCATGCAATAAGTGCTTAACTAAGCTGTTTACCCAAACAGGGCCTGTATCTCATTCTATCTTGTTCTATTTACCACTGCCACTACCACCTAAACCATTTAAGCATAACTAACAGCACTAACTGCATGCTAAAACAATGTAGCAAAGACAAACCTGACAAGTCCATCTGGAGAAGTATAAACACCTTTTCCTTGAGCAATATCATCCCAAAGAGTTCCTTCATATCTAAAAATTTAGCAACACAAAACATTAATGAATAACAAACAAAACCAGTATTGTTAATCGCAGCCGGCAGAAAATAGGCATTTGTTTAAAGGGTTATGCTAACAAGTGCCCTTAACAATTGTTAAGGATTCAAAAAAGGAAATAATTGTTAAATTTCATGTAAAAAAAAGTTGCTTTTTAATCTTTCAATAAGCTGAATACACAATTTCCAAGATAAAGTAGCTACTTTAAGCTTCTTATCAAGTGTCCTTCAGGCACTTGTTAGCATTTCCCTTGTTTAAATTCCTCTATGCAACACTACTACAATGCCACCATTCGACAATATTGTGCTAAACACCTTATTGCAGAACAATAACTATTTGCTTAAATTCCACCTTGCTATAGCCTCTATTTACCAACACCGAACAAAACAGAGACAAACTATGAGTAAACCACCAAACTTTGTAGGATGCTTTAAAATATGTCCCTAAGATTATAAATATTTCGAAAAGGTCCTTATCTCTATCAAGCTGTCAAGTTTACTATGTTTAACCACTCATAATCAATTAGGTCCTTGTATTTTAACAACTTACTATAACTTTGGTCTCTATTTTTAACCACTTACTATCAATTTAGTCTCTAACATACTTTCGGAATGATAAATATGAGTAAAATTGAACAGAGTCGGAGCATTTTTGAAGTATTCATAATCTCAGTGACCTATTTTAGAGCACCCTACATAGTCAAGCACATTTATTATTTGAGAGCACCCTACATAGATAAAGTATTGTGTTCTGGTCAAATAGTCTAGTGACTATACTCACAAATTGGCATTCAGTGACTTTAAAGCGGGAAAGTCGGAGACTATGTGTCTATCTCTCTCTTATATTACACTCTCTCTCATCTTATTTATTGTTTCTCTTTCATAAAACACACAAAAATACACTAAAGTCATGTGACTTTCCCGTCTTAAAGTCAGTCTGTGTTCGATCTCAGTCTACTCAGACCCATCCATATTAACGTCATTGCAGCTAACAACTAAGTTGTACTTACAGGACAAACGAGACAAACTATATACTAACATAAAAAAAAAAAAAAACTAAAAAATGAAAAGAAGAATCTCTATAACATACGTGCTACCATCTTCAAAAACATAGCTAACCCATTTGAGAAACTCTTCAATCCTATCCAATTCTTCAATAACATCTCTAGGACCTTTAATAGTAGGAAGATTAGTAGGTATAGGAGGAATAGGTTTCCTATAAGGAAGATAAAAAGGAGCAATAGGAACATCTTGTCCCTTATAATGCTTCCATTGCACATATTCCCATTCATCAGGCGTAGCAAAAGCAGGGTCCCAACCAGTACCAGTAATGGTGTTATTCCCATAATCCCAAAGCTCTCTCAAATCTTCTTCTTTCCAATTCTCATAATCAGGTGGAAAATCAAACGGGTTACGAGGTTGAACCTTGCGACGAGCTTTTTTGTCGTAGTGTTTTTCGACATTTTCGGAATGATAAGCTTCCATTACGTCTTTGAAGTTTTGTTCTGGGTCGAATTCGGAGTCCGGGACTGATGTGACGGTGTTTTGGGAGATGAATGCGTTGAGATAAGCTTCGACATCGGGGTCGTCTTGGGTTTCTGGTTCTGAGTCGGAGGATGAGTCGGAATCGGAATCGGAGGGGTTTTTGGAGTCGGAGGTGGGTGGCTTTTGGAAGCGGCGAAGAAGGAACATTGTTGAAGATAAGGTTGGTTGTTGTTTGCGGGAAATGAAGATATGAAAGCTTGTATGTGAGAGTGAGGATGAGAGTGAGAGAGTGTTCCATTCAAGTTTAATTAATGTAGATAAATGATTTACTTGGTGTAAATAGGCAAACACCTTCCAAATTGTAAAATCTTACAATTACATCTTTGAAATTTGTGAAAAGGTAAAAACTTATCTAAATTATTAAACGTTAGTCAATTTACCTCTTCATTTATATATTTTGTATTCTTATGTTTATATGTTTGTAATATTTACATATTCAGGAGAAGGAGAGAATGCAGAGAAGGAGATGATCCAATTTAGACTTAGTAACATTGTCTATAATTGATACATAAACAATATTAAAAGATTTTAATCTTTATTTAACTATTTTTTTGTAATATTGATAAACGGGTCTAACCTTTAACGGTTGTGCATGTGAAGATGTTGAATTATCTCTTCCATCGTCTTCAAAGAAAGGGAGGAATAACCAAAAGGATGTTAATGATGAATTGCAAAAAACACCTACAAGGAAGATATTTCATCCTAAAGTGGTGTCTGAAAATCCCAAGAAAATAAAGAAGCGCCATCTTGAAAGTGGTAGCACTCCAAAGCTTGCAACACCGAAGCAACATAGTGAAAGTTATTTAAAAAAGATTCCCAAGTGTCAGCGGCAATTATTCGTTGAAGATGGAGATTTTGTCTCTTTATGATTTTTGGAAAATTTCAATGATTCAAAGGTTGAGCAGGGTGAATTTGAGAATTAAACCATAACCAATGAATCTGTTGTCGAATACAATTCTCTACAAAGTTTGGTAAAACCCTTGCCCTATGTTGAAACGGGAAAGAGACCCAAAAGTTCTACGAGTGGGCAAAAAATACACAGAAAGACAAATAAGCTAAATCTCCATAAAAATAAAAATAAACCAGGGGAGTTAGTTCTTTATGGACAACCACCCTCGAGAGTTGATGTAATACTTGATGAAGAGACATTAAGAGTATGAAATTTACTCGTTGTTGGAAGAGAACATCAAGAGAATGATGAACAAAAGCGGAGGTGTTGGAAGGAGACAAGAGAAACCTATCGTAAAGTGATTTTATTATTCATAGATGAAATGCATAAAGTTCAAGGTATGTTTTCTTCTCTGTTGATTTCATATTATACCATCAATGTTGGGTTTTAACTTATTGAATTATTTGTGAATCAACCGCAAATTGTGAGTCACTAATAGCATAATATAAATTTTTTGCTTAGTAAATATATCAATGGATTTTTTTTTATTACACATGACTATATTTGTAAGCGTTAATTTCTTGTTATAAGTTCTTTTGTTCTGTGTCAAAATATTTGTAAAATGCATGCACCAAATGTCAAGTTACCGTTGATTTTTAAAAGTTGCAATTGTAAAGTTATAATTGATTTCTAAAAGTCGTGATTATAATTATATCAATAAAATTTGTAGGCAATATGAGATTCTTACCATGGAAAGGCTCCGTTTTAGATTACGTGGTTGGAGTTTGCTTAACTCAGAGTGTGAGAGACTCTTCGTCAAGGTAAAGTTGAAAAATAATTAATTAATTTACCCAAATTTTCTTTGGCTTTGAATATTAATACTTACACCTGTTTCTATAGCAATGCATTTATGTCACTTGCTGCGAATTTCCCTGTTAAACCAGCTAGCAGGGAACAAAGCAAGAACATGGATTTTTCAAACTCAAAAGTTGATACAAAGATGAACTATATAAATGTTGAAGAATTTGAAGCCGAGAAATACTTTGAAACTTCCAAAGTTGATAACAGTGGAACTGAAAATAAGTCATGTTTCATTGAGAGAAACTTGGACCCTTCCAAAGTTATCAAGGAAGAGATCAACAACATGGATATTTTAGATCCTCAATCCGATAAAAAATTGAAGGATAGAAAACTTGAAGAAATAGAAGCTCAAAAGGTCAGCGAATCTTCCAAAGTTGATAATCGGAAAACTAAAAATAGTCCACCTTCCATAGAGAGAAACACAAATTCTCCTAGTAAGAAACAAACGCCCAATACAAAAAAAGGTAAGAAAAAAGGAGGAAAAAATAGGTTGTTGGAAAACCAAAGACAACATTGGGATACACTAAGAAAAATCCACACCAAAAGTGATCAACACATTGATCATGTGGATTCTGTTGATTGGGAAGCACTAAGAAATGCAAAACCTTATGAAGTTGCTAAAACTATTGAATTCTGTGATCAACAACACCTGATTACTAAAAATGTACGTATTTAGTTTTCTGTTGATAATATATAACTTTTGACATGTTATTATTGAGGTAATTATAATTTGTACATTATATATTTGTAGGGAGTATTGAACAAGTTAATGGACAAGTATGGCAACACAAGTTTAGAGTGGCTACGAGATATTCCACAAAAGGAAGCAATGTAAGTTTCAACATCTAGGTCTCTTTGGAAACTTTATTTTTTGTAAAATTTATCTATATTAGCCATCAACTTCAGTTTTTCTAATCAAATAAATTGTTCATGTTGCAGGGAGTATCTTATGGACATACATAGATTGGGACTGAAAAGTGTGGAATGTATAAAGCTTTTAACATTTCAACATGTTGCTTTTCTGGTGAGAATATGCGAAGACAAATTCTTGTTTTAATGAATAAAGCTATTTTTATTAGACAATTGTGTTTTTACTTATAAAATATTTGCCACTGCTAAAGGTGGATGTAAATGTTGGAAGAATTGTCGTACGTTTGGGATGGGTTCCTCTGCAACCATTACCTGAATCAATTCAAATACATAATTTAGAGGAGTAAGTGTCTTAGAGTTTTTATTTTATTTATTTTTACACTATTGTTTATATCACTATTTATTAATTACACTGTTTTGTGATATCTTGCTTTGTATAGGTACGAATTGCATTATCAGATGATAACCTTTGGAAAGGTACATATTAATGTTATTTAGAATAATATAGTTTTACCTTTTCAATAAGAAAATCAAAATCATCTTAAATTATTTTGCAGGTTTTTTGCACAAAGAGAAATCCAAACTGCAATGCATGTCCAATGAAGAATCAATGTAAACATTATGCGAGTTCTCTTGCACGGTATGTATTGCACTTAATTATTAAATCTGAAGAACACTTTATGGCTTGATGTTGGAGAGAGTTCAATAGCTTTGACAATACATATATATTGTTTTATAGGAAACTTTAATTTGCTTTGGGGAATAAATTGTACACTATTCTAAACCTACCGCAAAAAGCTTTGAGATACATTTTTAAGCACCAACCTTGTCTCTAAAAGCACCATCATGTTAATTGTAAAATGTATTTTTTTTTATCTATTGCAATCTATTATCATAAAACAATAAAATTTGAGATTTGTGATATCTACTTTTAATTTTATTCTGAAGTTTATGATATATATATATATATATATGTGTGTGTGTGTGTGTGTGTGTGTGAGTGTTGTATTATTGTTATTATTATAGTGACACAATTATATTGTATCCATCATATTTTTATGTCAATAACCGTTTCTTCGCACCTAATTTTAGATGTTGTTTAGCAGAATATAATCAAGTTATAGCCTTTATGTAATCATTGAAGATAAATAATATCACAAGAAAGGGGGTTTGAATTGTGATGCAATAAAATTTACCTATTAAAAATTTCTCAAACAAACATGTTAGTAACTTAATTGAAAATTAAGATAGTAATTGTGAGTGAGTGTGAACAATATAAATATTAAAGAGATAAGGAAGAAAGATCACACAAAAGAGTTATCATGGTTCACCCAACGTGGGCTAGTCCAGTCCCCGCAATACTTGTGAGATTTTCCACTAGGTAGTTGAGTTATGACTTAATCTCAACTCCTTCTTTCTTTTTTATCCTTACACTAACTTCTTTCAACTTTCACTTGGTCAAGTCACTTGCTGTTACGAGCAAGAATTTTTACAACCTTTATGCTTTCTGCACAATTACAAATTTTTTACAAGAGTATTTGAATTTGAAAAGTATTAATCTTCTTCAAAGATTTAATACACGAAAAGAGTAGCCTGCTCAAAACAAAGATATAGTTCTTCAGTGATTTGTAAACAAAGAGATTCTTGATGAATATGTTCTTTTTCTTTTGCTCAAAAGTTGAGTTTCCCTCTTGCTGTAGTATTCTATTTATAGGAGAGGAACTCTTGATAACTTCTTTCTTTCTTGCAGCGCAAGACTCAAGAGAGTCTTTGAGATGAAACTGTTCTTTTGAAAGTTGAGATCGATCTCTAAAACTGTTGAAGCTTTCCTCTGTACTTTGTTGCTTGCCACGTGAGACATGAGTTTTGTACAACTCATTTCCTTTTCATTCTTGCTGTAGCTTTCAATCTTGAGCCCAAAGAAAAGGCTTTTCTTGTAATAGGTAGCTTTCCTTGTCATGTTGTGAGGTGACCAAAGAGTGAATACCCAAAGGATCATAGTTTTGTATTTGTCTTACACTTTTGATGTGTTGTTGAGTTTGTAGTGGTCCTTCTCATGCCAACCTTTTTGCACATGATATTAAATATGTTCTTTTTGTTCATTTGTACATTTGTAGTAAACTTCAAATAATATTTTCTTGTCATGACATAACTTATACTTCAAATATTTATTGCTTCCTTAAATGTGACATTCTCAATACTTCCATTTGCCCGGTACGTGTTTGGCTTGTTTTGAACTAAAGTCCACATTTGAGACCAATGTTTGAGATCAATCTCTTTATCATAACTTGGTGCTTTCCTTGGAAATCATATAGTGCTTTTATACCTTTACCTTAAAAAGAAACACTCAAGAGCACAAGTTATATAACAATTAAAATCAGAATTAATAAAGTTTAATTTAATTAGTCTGTTATCTTTAAAACAAAAAATAGGGATTTAGATTTTATATCAACAATCATAAGTTACCATTAACACATACTCATATCCATTTACCCTTTATGATTGGTTTTGCTATAAGTAGACTATGCAAAATAAAAAAAATCTAATGTATATGCAGGACAAAGTTTACCTTACCACCCAAGCCAACCATAAATCAAACAATTGTTGTGACCTCACTAGGTCATGCTAATGTATCAACATTTACTGTTGTGGAGGGTAAAACATGTGAGCCTATAATTGAGCTGCCAATGTCACCTGAACTTGAAAGCACAAAATTGGTTGATTTTGAAAGAAGGCATGATGAGGATGAAGTAGACATTGAGGATATTCTTTCAATCAACCTATGTAGTCAGCAATCACCAGACATTCCAAAAGTGCTCGGTCATTCTTTTGAAGAATATGACCATGACATTAGTTCATCAATCGCTTTAGTGACATTATATCCACATGATGCACATATTCTTTTACCAAAAATAAAAAGTGTCAACCACCTAAGAACTGAGCGCACAATGTAAGTTTCTCGTTGTATTGTATTATTATGTTATCTCTTTATTTAGATCTCTTAATATTCTTAATTCATTCATGGTTGTATTATCTCTATTAAATTAATATTTAATTTTGTTACCATGTGTTTCTTACTATTGTCAAGAGTCCCACATTGAAATAGATTTGACATAAACATGTGTTTATAATTGAGGGAAATCTTCATATCTCAAATTGGTTTTGTACATTTGAGTTGGATTCAGCCATCATTCTAAGAGTTATTATCATCTTTCTACTTGTGTGAGAGTTTTATAAAGACTTTTCTGCTTTCACTTAAACTATGTTAATAGTGTTTTTTTAATTTCTAAATATTTAGAGTTGAATCATTGTGCATTATCATTCTTTTGTAAAATATTCCCCTGGTCATTGTACTTTGTACAATAATGACATCAAAATTATTAGTTACTTCAAAAGCTTTAAGATGTGTTTGAAAATGATGTTTTAGGTATTTGGAAATGGAGTTTTATGTATCTCGGATGTTGATGTCAAATGTTATAACATTAATTAGCCATTACTATAGTTCTTGCATGACCATTGACTTACTTGAAAAGTGATTTTTTTTACACAAACAATTATTACTTTAGGCCTTATAAACATTTTCTTTTACTTTGATATGCATACTCAACAACAAACACCCTTGTTGAAATGTACTTCGTAAACAGTTACAATGCATGTGGGATAACTCTGCAACCTTGTTAGCTAATAACTTCATATCAAATCGTTAAATAATGTTTGTTAAAATTTAAATTATTGTTTTGTTGAATTATTTGAATTTTAACATGTAGATATTTCAAGTTCTAAGAAACTTACTTATACTTGTTACTTTGCATGTTAAGACTTACATGTTTCCCCCCTTTATTTGTTCAGTTATGTTCTTCCGGATAATCACCCTCTCCTAGTTGAGGTAAGTAGCAAAATAATCACAAAGTACACTTTTATACACACATCAAAATTTATATATTCATGTATCTAATTATTATTAATTTTACAATATCCTCCACGAGAACATGATGATCCATCCCCTTATCTTTTGGTTATATGGCTACTAGGTACTGCCTTCGTCCCTTCTTATCAGTCCTTTTTCGACTTTACACACATATATAAAGGAAAAATTATTAGTAGTATAATTAACGTTTACATTTTGTGTGTATAACTATTGGTACTAAATTGCTCTGTGTATAGGTGTATTTAATATATATTTTTCATGTTTTAAGACAAATTAGTAGTAATAATTATGGTTATATTGAAAAAATAATAATTAAATATATCTAGTAATTTGAAAGAAAGCTTTTAGAGATAATTTTTTATTCCAAAAGATACTGATAATTAGGGACGAAGTGAGTATATAGTATATACAGTAGAAGTATTGCTTAAAATAAATTGTTTTTTGTTTTAAGAAAGTATTAAGAAGAAATACTCACTTGTTGTGTATTCTTAAAAAGCTGAATTAGAGAGCTCAGGCTAATCAAGCAAGACCAACTTGCAGGAGGAAGAGAAATATCAAACTCTATCAGTTCCAGGAACACTTCTGGTTAGTTAAACTCTACTAGTTTTGAACACCATTTTTTCTTTTACAATTAAAAGGGCCACTAGCTAGTTTCAATATTTTATGAAACAGATACCATCAAAGTTTTACAACTCGAGAGTTTACCTCAACTCGTTTTGTTTAGGTAAATTCGACTCGAGAATTCGCACGAGTTTACCTAAAATTAAAATTATATAAAATTTATTATATGCATGACATATATAAGTTAATATAATATTGTAAATAGGTCAACAATGTAAAATATGATTTAATTACAAAGATAAATTATACCAAACTACCATAATAAAACGTTATGCTCAACTTAGCATCAAAATACAAAAATTAACGCACAAAATCATAAGTTTTATAAGTCTCTAAGTTTAAGTCATCCATAAAACCATCCAAAAAAGCAAGTTTCACAAGTTCCTAAAGTTGTTAATAAAACTATCTAAAAAACAAACTAGTTAATTTCTTCAAAAGGTCATCAAACACCACCACTGCAATCCTAAACGGTGTTGCAATCACCAGCGTCGAAATCTGAATTTCCACCGTCGGAATCGCAACCCTAACCGGTATGTGCTCCCCTGTTCATGGTTTGAGAACTCAAAGAAGAAAGAAAAAGAAAAGATTCATTTCAGGAACAACGTGTTACTGTAAATGTAACTATTCAGTATACGTTTCAGTCTTTGAGCTTGTAGAAAAGGAATTGGATTTTGAAAAAAATGGGCCCAGAAAAAGGGCCAATTTTTTATTAATTTTTTTAGATGTTAACTCGGTCAAACTCGTCAAACCTTCCGATTTAACTAAAAACCGAGTTTACCTCCGTGTTAACACGATTTTGGTACCTAAAAATGTAAACTCGGTAAACTCAGAGTGTTAACACTCAATTTGTGGAACATTGGATACCATGTCGAACTGCAATGAGAGCTCAATTTCCCTTGAATGGAACATACTTTCAAGTTAATGAGGTAAATAATTAAAACTATTGCTACATGTTTGGCTCATAATGTCTTGAAAAATACTTATCGTAACATTTCCCTTTTTTTAGGTTTGTGCTGACTTTGCTTCAATGATACAACCCATCAATGTTCCAAGAGATTGGGTACGTTATTTAGAGAGACGCATAACATATTTTGGTACTGGTGTATTGGAAATAACGAAAGGTAAATGAACATGATACACTTTGTTCTTTTTTAATTGTCTATTTAAAGTTATTATACATAACAAGGAAATTAATGAACTTTGTTGTTTTGATAAAATTATTTATCTTTTTCTCCATGCAATAAATAGTTAAAGGTACTTTTAACAAAACAAGAATGAATGTCGTCTATGAACTTTGACAATAATACGAGACAAAAATACCAAGTTAGTTATTTAACTTTATTAAAAGTTTTTTAAGATTTTTTTAGTTTCAAATAAGTCCTTTAAGTTGTTAATTTAATGCATCTATTTAAAGTTTTTAAGTTTCAAATAGGTCCTTGAAAGGGTGATGATGCATTAAATTAACAACTTAAAAGACCTATTTGAAACTTAAAAAACTTGAAGGACTAATCCGATATTTTTTTCAAACTTAAAGGAGGAAAAGAAGTATTTCGCCAAAAAAAATTAATATTTTCTACGATACCGATACTTGAAAAGAAATGATGAGAATATTTTGACTTAATCATAGTGCAAATAATAATAAATATTCGATCAAATATCAATGCAGGTATGTCTTATGAAGAAATACAAAAATTCTTTTTGATAGGTAAGAAATGTTAATTTATACTTTATATATCATTTGATTGTGTATAAATTCCTACTTGATATGGTAAACACACAATATGTAATGTCCTTTATATTTTACAGGGTTCCTTTGTGTGAGAGCAATTGATACAATAACAAGAGCTCCAAAGCCTATATCATCTATATATATGGCATCGCAACACAACAAACCAAGTTCGAAATAGTCAAAGAGAAACAAAAATGTGTCAACTGGGTCACCAAAGGAGTTATAAGCAGTTCATGCCAGTCCTTAATAAAGTATCAGTGCTTTGGTTTTCCTTTCTACTGTGGTTAAGGATAATTTGTATGCTGCTTTTGTTCTTTTTCCAAACTTCGAATTCGGTTTGTTTTAGAAATACTTGATTATCGTTTTTGTTGATGTATTTCAAGGGTTTAGTCTTTTGTTCGTTATGTACTCTTTTTTCCTTCATCAAGTTTCATCTCATTGGATTTCCTGATAAGGTTTTTAACGAGGCATACGATGTTTATGCCCTTGACTGTTTACTTTGAGTTTTGGTGAGTCCCCCAATATTTGTAATTTTCTTCTTTTTATTTTGGATAATTTCTCTTATCACCCACTTTCTCTTGATCTTGCTGAGCATGTTAATTTAATCAACTTGGTTGTTCTTCTATTTGAAGATTCTCCATGAAACCAAAGATTAATTTTTAACTCATAAGAATAAAAACATAAATTTTAAAATGCAAATATAAGTATTATTGGAGAGTTTGATAAACTTATTATAATTATCACATATACTACTTATCTATCTATAGCTAAAAAAAGTCCCAACTTAGTTTCTATTATATATGCTTTCTAGCAGTTACATTACATCAAACAGTGGATACCAAATTTCCTAGCTTTATATTGTCTAAAGCTAAATTAAGAAGATAATATTTCTCTCTTTGAAGCATGAAAATATTTATGATTTCAAGGCTTATGATGCTGTGTGTAGATGTAGTCTAGGTGAGCTTCTAAAGTCATTCTTCTCTGCATACAATCTTCATCTTCAATATCACACTTTTCCATTCCTAAGAGCTGTGAAATTTCATAACAAACACAATATAAAAGGTATAGTCTTTTAAAATTAAAAAAAAATGGGGAATAAGAAAGTTATTATTAATTAAAAAATTAACTCTGATAGTCATTTCTTAAAAACAATTGTAAAGCACAATAAAATAAAGTTGTGTCTACCTTCAAAGATTCATCTGCTTCAAGCTCCAAAACAAAGTTATCCCCTGAGACTTCAATTTTTGTGTTTGGCCCTGAAGAAACCAAATTCTACTTTGTAAAATTCACAAGGAGATAAATTAAAATGAAGTGTTAAGTATTGCATGCTTACCTTGTTCATTGGTAAGTTGTCTGGCAGAGAGTATTGAGGATGAAAGTAGAAAGAAAAGGAAAAAGATTTGAGCTCCAAAGATAAAACTTAGCCTCATGTTCACTTCAATAAGAAAAGGGTTTTGGGATTGGGACTATAGAGTGTAGAATTAGAAGGGATAGTTTGGTGTTGGTACCAACAGAAAGCTATATATAAAAGTACATACATGCAAGCAAGCAAAATGGTCTCTGCTACTCACATGGGTGACATAGAGTTGGGTGACATTGGCCAATCACAATGTCACAATGCTTGTGTTTCTCTCTCTATCACAAGCATTGTGACATTGTAATTAGTCAATGTCACCCAACTCTATGTCACCCAAGTGCTATCTGGGGATTTCTAAAAGAAGGCAGTTCCATTTACAATACGTGGGCCCAATCACCATTTTCATGTGAAATTTTAAATTGAAAATTGCTTTTTAAGATTAAAAATTGTTCTCTGCCACCCTAAAATTATCATAATACCTCAGACGACTGTTAATAACATAACGCTATCCCTTAATTATCATAACAAACGGCAATTAACTGTCGTTAGTTGTATTAAAGTAATTTTTGGATGCGGTAGAGCAATTTTTGAAGCTTGATGAACAATAGCTTTTTAAATATTCATGTTTTTATAATATTGTTATGGTCTTGCTAACGAGTGTCTCTGTGACAACGTTTAAAGATCTCAAATATAGAAATTATTTCTCAAAAAAGTCAAACACTACAAATTTTGATACATTAAATACACATATATTCATGAAAACTTACGATTTAAAATCTTTAATCAGTGTCCCGAAGACACTCGTTAGCATTTCTCATACTTTTAAGAGCCTAAGTGGGGAGTGACCCTTGAAAAAAAAAGGTGGGAAACATCAATCACACTATACACACACAAGAGAGATATTTTAGATTCGAATTAGCGTTTCAACAGAACATACATCTCTCTAGTCTGGTGGGGAGCGTTAATATTTTTCTTCTTTGTTCGACATTGAACTTGTGTCCTCCAACTTTATTAACCTTTAACTCAAATCAGGTCAACTACTCAACGTCTCAAACTCAAGTCTAGTTATCAATAAATGAAAATTTAGGTTCAACATAACTCAACCATACAAAGGTAGTTTGTAGGCTGATGATTGACTCTCTTCTAATTTGAGACTCTCAACGGATCTTAAATAGACCTTTTTTTTTGTTAGCCTTTTGGTTCATGGGGTAATGATGCCCCATTAACCTGGAGTTTGAGAAGGAGTTTAGTAAAGTCTAACTAAAAACTGTTCTACCAAATAATCAAACTTGAGTTCTTAAATATCATACTAAAATTTGTGTTTGGTCTAATTCAATCTTACAAAACTTGTAAAGTGATGAAAGTCGATCACTTATAAACTTCTGTTCAATAAATATCTTACCATATAATCTTATATGGTCTCAAGACCAATTTTATACTCCATTTGTCTCATAATAATTGTCACACTTACATTTTTTTTTTCTATCTCAAAATAATTTTCACTTTAAAATAAAATGCAACATTTATTATTTTTCTACACTAATATACTCTTATGGAAGATTGTTAACATTAACAAAGGTGGCATTTAACATGGGACCATGGGTCAGTTGATTTTTACCACTAGATTAAAGAGGAATACCGATTTTATCATGGTATGTCTGCACTAGATTTCTTTTTCTTTCACTTTCATTGTCTTCAACCTCTACCTATGGAATTTTATACTCACTTTCAACGAAGAAGAACAACATGAAACAGTAACAAGAACCAATAATCATCATCAACAACATCTCAAATGGCACAATAACCAATAAATCATGAAAATAACAAATTAAAGGTACCCTGCATCATGAAAATAACCAATATTCTTACTTGCTCAACATCTTG
>Ga0315913_1000410_pt1 | contig 37220 bp, 26 predicted proteins | sample MpolsnodulesMG_FD_207736 | JGI IMG/M metagenome (GOLD analysis project Ga0315913, IMG submission 207736) | Medicago polymorpha root nodule microbial communities from Los Angeles, California, United States - small nodules | ecosystem: Host-associated > Plants > Roots > Nodule | place: USA...
CCACCAAAAACCTGATGAGAAATCAAACTATCTCTTGTTGTGTAAAGGGTTGGATCCTGTAGGCACTTTGCGTTTCTGAGACTTGAATTCTTTACCTTTGCTTCTGCTTGGAGAATTGAAAAATGGAATATGAAAAGCATGATGACTTGAAGTAGAAGAAGGGCTTGAGAATTTAATCCTTATAGCATAAACTCTTGGTGTGAGGAATAGAAGAGAAAGGAGGAGAAAGAAATGGAAGTGTTTCATATTGAAAAGTTATAAGATAAAAACAAATGGATGGAAATGAAAATGAATAATTTTGTGCAAAGTAGTCTTGTGTTATGTTGTGTATTTATATGGACATGGTTAGGTATCAACATGTGAATACTAAATGTGGTGTTATTTATGAAACACTTGTCAAGTCTTTGTGTGAATTTAGAGTGGTAGGTCATGGACTCATTGGCGTTTGATTTTGATCAAATGGTCAATGATAGCTGTATATCAATGGTGTGAGTAGGGACTAGCATGGGATCAGGGGTGGTGGGGTGGCAAATATTTAATGGTAGATAGTGACAAAGAGAGTAAACATCAACACAGACTCTTAGGAGTTTCAAATATTGTTACAAGCAAATAACTTGGTTGATGAGTCGAGGGACAACGAAGATGTACTAACTCGAAGATATATGGTTGAAACCTGAAAACTAACATAACCGACTAACATATGTCGATGCAAAATAATTCTTTTTTATATTAATCAACGTAAACTCACAATTAAGACGGTGAAAAAATGTAAAGAAAAGATGTCAAAAGTTTGATCATGCTTTATCAAATATTTCTTCTCATAAAAAATTAATTATTTACATTCTGTGATTGCATGTTGTCATGTGTATCTCGACCGTCCGATTAAAGTTGAACAGTCCAAATTTTATACTTGACTTTTATACATGATTAGAAGGCTGAGATGTGTGTACCTGCATACGATCACTCACAATGCATCTAATCCAAATCTGAAATCAAAGGGAATGGAATCGAATTGTTAATACATGATTTGGCAAAGACTTTGAACATAATGGGAGGACTAATATACCCCTATTGATTCAATATGTTGAGTCAAACATGGAAAGTATGTTAGGGGCTTTTTGGTCATGAAAAGTCAAACATAGCCGACACACTCAATTGGCCTTATAGAAACAGTATAGAATGAGGGGCATGCGGTATTTAATAGTACTACTAGTACTATATAATAAACCAAATACAATTAATTAACAAAATAAACATATAGAAAGGGACAGTACATGGCTGTATTAAGGCTAATAATCATACACATCCCCATGAGTTAGGTTAAGTAGATCCGAATTTAATGGGTCTATGCTAAGACGTGGATTTTATAAATTGGTCAATTTTCACGGATTTTGGTTCCTCTATTCAATGAAAGCTTTGTATTCTGTCCCCTTTAGGGCCTTAGGTATATATTTTAATCAAGACTTTCAAATATTAATATAAAACCAACGTAATATTTTTAGAATTTAGTAAACACATTTTTGGTATACGTCCAACTGTGATGTAAGTATATTTTAAAAAAGTGATATTGTGATGTGGTGAAATGATAAAACATGATTAAATGTTTCAATTTTGTTTATATATTATTGAATAGTTTAGATTTATTTTTTAAATGATTGTTGTAATCATTTAGTTTTCTCTAATAAACAAAATTAATTTTGTACGAAAAAATTGTATTTATCTTGAGTCACACTATTTTAACTTTTAACATGAAATGGAAAGAAATGTCAAACATTGAACTTTCACTTACCATTTAAAAAATTTATTTTAGGATTGCTTATTGAGCTATCATCATACCAATGGAAAATGGAAAGCTTTTTTTCTCAAGATCCAAGATCTATTAGATTATTATGGTCTCGTAATGTGAATAGTCATGTGTAAAATCATTGAGAGTATCACATATCTAATTAAAATAATATATTAAGACCCACATACTAAGAAATTTGTAAAACAAAGGAGGGCACAAATAGTCAATGACAAATCTAGTGGATGATATATTTTCTTGCACGGGTGAGAATTAATTGGAAAGACTAACAGGCTTCATCCTTAAGCATCTTCGTGAAAACTTGTTAATTTCATTTTTAGCTTTTGATTAATACAACAAAAAGATGAAACCATTTATAATGCGAAGATGAACACGTATATATTATTATAATTTGAAGTACTTTTGAGCTCAAAATGCCAACCGTTCCTCAAAGGGGTTATGTGGTAGTTGAATTGAAGCTGTTAGGTGTGTTTATTAAGGTTTAAATTTTGATTTAAGACTAGTCAATAGTGAAAAATTCTTAAAGGAAAAATCAAGTGGTAGAAAATTAGTAGCTTAGAGGGAAAGGGATTGATGTGAAGAGTAGAGATAGAAAATTCCTTGGCGGAAAGTTATATTTTGGATCTTCTAACAGCTAACGAACAAAAGGGCAATATCCCCCTCTCTTTTTCTTTTAGGAAGAAATATCCCTCTCTTTTATTTGGCTTAGATTGATTTGTTATAGTATAGAAAGACCGACCAAGTGTAATTGGGTCATAGAAGGGATTAATCCTCTCCAATGTGATAAATTATGATTTGAATTAACAATATAAATATACTTTTTTTTAAGGATTTAATTTATATAAACAATCAATGTAGAAAAAAGAGGGAATCTATTCGTAAAAAGGTCGAAGAATTTGGTTTTGACATGATGTGTGAGTGGATAGTCAACCTCTTCGGATTGTCTTTCTGAGACTTTTTGCATTGTCCCAACAAAAAATAAAAAAATCTTAGCAAAGAGATGGGGAAATGGGTTAATGGGGTGTGGAAGTGGGTCTTGAATTGACAAATGGAGCATTTTGAGTAGGAGGTAACTCTTCTAGACAACCTTCGAATGATTATTGACGTGGTTACTATTTCTCATTTCAAAGATGGTTGGGTAACTTTGTACGAGGGAGGAGGTGATCTAACTGTTAAAGTTTTTTTAACTTTGTCCGAGTAAACTCTACTCCCCTTCTTCTTTGGTGGGATCGGTCGAGGGGTTGTTGTTCGGTCATCTTTAGAAGAGCTATGCTTTGTAAAAAAATTATCGTCTTCTCTTGGCAAATGCTACTTGGACGTCTCCCAATAAGAGTGAATCTTCATTGTAAACGGGTAAATGTGAATGAAGGGTAAATGTAAATGTGTTTGTAGGTGTCGGAGTTGGAAGATCATCTTTTTCTCAAATGCCACTTTGCGGGTGAAATTTGGTACAAAATCTTTAAGTGGTACATAGTGGTGTTGGTGTTACTTGGAAATCTCTTTACCTTAGTTTCAAATTTGGTGCTTGTATTCAAGGAAAGGTAAGGAGCAAAAGAGGTTGATGTTGATTTGACATATCACTCTTTGGTCTATTTGTAGGGCTAGAAATGGTGGAATTTTCTTTGGATAAGTTGGTCAAAATGGAGGAGGTGGTGGAGCATATCCAACAATATGTATCTTGGCAACGGTTTCTAGCCAAATCAAGTGGCACTCTTGCTTATTTTATGAGAGGTGGGTGAATCCTAGAGAGCGCCTCTTGAGAATCTGAGTTTTTAAGATGTTTTTTTGAGTTTTGGTTCCTGGGAACGATAGAATACTCCTTGTACTGTTGTTTATGGGTTATACATGAGTGATTTTGTATTTGATGACTTCGTCTTTATCTCTCTTCTAACCAATAATCATCTTACATCATAATAATTTTATTTTAATCATTCTTTTATTACTCTCTCATTTAAAATACACTAAAGTCATCAAACCTGAAAAACACTCAAGTATTTTCATTGTTTACTAGGTAGCGGTAGCGGTAGCGGTAGCGGTAGCGGTACTAGTACGTACTACTTATACTTTGGCTTTATCGTGTGATTACGTATACATATCTATTAATAAATCTGTTAGAAAAAAATATATTTATCTCTAATAGAAGAGGACATGCAAGTTCAACAAGAAAGAATTTTGAGGTCAATAGAGGCACTTTTGTAGCTTGTACGGCAAGGCTATAACTTTCTAATCCAACAAAATAAGAAATTATGAATGTGTTGAATGTTGACACTGAAAATATTTCATGGTCCGCCAACAAAATGCATATTAACTTTCAAGCATGTCTTCATGTAAGCATTTGTATTCTTTGTAACCGACTTCATGGTATTATATTTCTTTTACTTTACCATTCTATACAGTATACAATAATCTATACTTTATTATAAAAAAAATCATAATTAACTATTAATTCTAGATATTTTAAAGTAACTATGATGAAATGATAATCATTTTTCCCAATAAAATAACAACTATTCTTGTGTAAGGACCTTAAATTTTTGTTGTTGTTGTTGTTATGAATGCTAACAAATACTGAGTGGTTTCATGTAGTTTGAAAGTATTAAATAATTTCATACAGTAGTTGTCACATGGAGACGATTTCAATATACATTAAGAACTTAACAATAGCAATCAAATGGACCGTTGACTATTAGAAAATATATACTTAAACTTATGTCTCCTCTTGAGCGTCACCGTCAAAATAAAGTAAATTTTGTAATTATGGATATATAGAACAAAATGTTAATCAATCTTTGAAGACAATTATTGAAGATTTTCGATTTACTTTTTATTGGTGGGGGTAAGATTTTCAATTTCTAAGTTTAAAGTTATAGTATCTTATTCCCACATGCAAGGTTTGTCAAGTATCGATATTAATTTCTTTCTTAAAAAGGAAATGACGTGTTTGGCGTATATATTTCAACCTTCACAGAAGAGCATATCCAACAAGGTTTCATCATTGAGTTTCAAACACTATGTAACAATTTTATAATATTTGTTTTCATTAGAGCACATATGTGGCAATCCAAGTTGCAAAACAATTGTAGGTACCTTATTTAAGTTATTGTTCTTTTTTTTGTCAGTAGTCTAGTGGATAGAATTCACCTTACAAGGTTCGAATCCCGGCCCCTACATATAGTAATTCATTGTTCTACCAACTAAATTATGGTCACGGGACATTTAAGTTATTGTTCTACAAGAATATATAATCAATTATCCTTACAATCAACAAACAAACAAAAATTAATTAAGCTATCATACCTTGTGAGTTTCTTAAATATGCACCATTAAAATAAACATATAGTGTGGATTGTATAAATATGATATGATATGGCACAATGAAACCTGAGATATAAACTACCTAAATTGAGTTACTTAAATCATATCCATTAGAGATGCTCTCTAAGGATCAAATTTTATTGAATAAATTTTGTCGTATGCATGTAGTTTAGTTCTAGTTTTTTTTTGGTAGTGAGTTTAGTTCAGTTCTAGTTTGAAAAGGCTATAACAATATGTTTGGATTGGAGAATTTTTAAATGGAGAAGAAGTCATTTAATATAAAGTGGTACTAATTTAAAAACGTTTTACAAATGTTCCGAGGAGCAGCCATCCAGATTGTCCTATGCATTTGCCAAAAATATCGTCCACACATATTTTAGATTTTTCATGTTGAAGTTATTTTGCAATGAACGTTTTATAAGGTTGAAGGGTGATTTTAGGGGGTTGAATGCTGATTTTAATTGACGTAATTCAAAAGCATAACATTTTTTTTTATCTATTCACACGTATTTGAGTAATAGTCATTTTGATCCCTAGATGCATAGCGAGTAGTTACAATAGTCCGTTAATGCATCGAACTTTAATTGTGCACTTCGTTAGTCAAAATAGTCTCTGGTTCTAAAATAATCCATCAATGTTCACAATCGATCTTTTCATATAGGGATTGTTATGATAATAAGTGACTACTTACAAAATTATATGACAGTAAGTAAGTATATTGATGGACTAATATGACAATATTAATGAAACATTTTAATACTAGAGACTATTTTAACTAACGAAGTGCACAATCAAAAACTATTTTAAAATTTTGATATATTGAAGAACTATTATTATCTATTCGTTATCCATTCAATGATCAAAATAACTATTATTCATTTTGTAAATAAATGTGTACGTTACTGTATGAGAATGTTATTAAGATAAAGTGTCGGAGGGTCAACAATGGACTAAGATTTGCTGGGCATGGGTGGATATATATTGCTTGTGTAGCAAAACAAGGTTGGGTGTGGTGTGGCTTCATGTCCATTAGACCTAAAACGCATATCTTTTACTTTTTTGGGGTAGTTTTTCTTCTCACTCGATTCATTATTGAACATTTGAACGAAGTTTCAATTCATTGGTTGTTTCTATGATGCTTTAAGTCAACCCACTCAGAATATAATGGCTTATTCATTCATATTGTAAGATGCTAGTTGTTGCTTAGGCTATAAATTGCCGACCACGATCTTTACATTAATTTTGTACATTAGATGGTAGCTAGCCATATACGTAACCAATAGGAATGAAAGACAGTACATAATGTTGGTGACATTGATTATTAGTTTTCTCAATAGTACATTTTCCATCCGTCCCAAAATGTAAACAAAACTGAGTAAACAAAAGTTAATGTATTTAATATAAATTTTGTACCAATACATTAATTTTTGTTGACCTATTTTTCTTACATCCGCAGGGAGTATATGTGCAATATTCTCACAATCGACCTCTATAACAGCATACTGGGAGTATAATCCTAGCATGCTGCTAAGAGTATAATCCTAGTGTGTGCACTTTTGATTTGAAAAAATACTGGAATGTGCCACTAGACTGAAATGTTGTAGAAATTTAACACCACCTGGTTAAGCTTGATCATGTTAATTGTTTTTTTGGGTGAAGATTGATTATAATACCTAATTAAATAAATTAAGTTTCTGAAATGAAAATAGTCATCTTTTTATAGAAAAAAAAAAAGTTAGGTGACATGGACTTTGGCACCAAAGGTTAGACACTAACCGATCACCAATTAAAAAGGTTTTCATGCTGAAACTGGAATAACTCGAGGCAACTGGAATAAGTTATTCCTAAGCAGCAACTGTCATTGTTTCCAACCAATTTGTTTCAAAGTAATTTACATGAATTGGTGTCAATGCTAAATCTGAAATAGTCTCTCATAATCAATAAATCATAATCAGCAAGAAAGGAATCAATTGATGTTATTAAGAAAATGGAAGCAATCAAACACCCTATCAAAAAATTGAAGACAAAAAATTAAACATAGAGAATGGGAAGACAAAAAACTAAGTTATGGAGTTGCAACTTGGTTGGCTTCTCGTGAACCACTAGTAGGACTGAGATGAGTTTGTGAGGAAGAAAGGAATAGACCCAAAACGACATCACATTTATGTGTTTTTGTTTATATCCATTGATTTGTCAATAAAAAAACAGAGGGCTGAGATTCATTCACAGGAGAAACTAGAGAAAAATTTAACGGGAGAGGATCTGTTCTCGGTGACATAGTATATCTTATGTTTAATATATATAGATATGAGGGCAAAAAAGTAATAATGCACAACATATTTATCATGAAAATGTTTCGTCACATCACTTGACATTCTTGTCATTTGGGTAACAGTGATATATTTGTTTAATGTATATAATATTAAATATAAGATTTTCAGCTGGTGTTTGCTTTTTTTCGTTTTGTAGGTTTGTTCGTGCTTGCCGGATTCTTTGTTGGGTGGCTTGTTCGTTTATGTCTCCGGTGGTTTCGTGTTTGTTTTTCAAAGACAGGTGGTTTTGGATTTTGTCCTTTTGGTGGTATGGGAGCGATGTAGCAGTTTGCTTGTTGCGGTGTCGGTTCGAAAACCTGAAAGGGTAAGTTGCAAAAAAACCCGAAAGGGTCGGTTACAATAACCCGAAAGGGTCTGTTTATTGACGTATTGGACTCATCAATCTGAGTTCCTACGCGTTACTTGCTCGAAAGAGCTTCTATACTTGCTATTTTACAGGGAGCTGTTGACACTTGGATTTTGCTACCGTGTTGGCGGTGGATCCATTCGCCATATCTACACTCTAACTGTTCTATGCAGAGGTTCACTTTTCATTCTTTTTTTGTAACCTGGTTTCGCGCCCGTACGCGGGTTCGCTGGGTTACGTCTGTGATTAGTGAACTTTTGTTGTGATAGATTAGAGTAGATCCACTTAGGTTGTTTTATCTTGTTGTATTCCTTTTTGGGTTTTCCTGGGTCAGGTCCTACGTCTCTCAGTCTTTGTATCTTTCTCTTTTTATTTATTATATTTTCTTTTTGCTTAAAAAAAAATATAAGATTTTTTTTGGGTACTGTAAATATAAGATTCAACATTATAGTTAACATGACTCTTTAAAAAAAAACATTATAGTCAACATGACAAGAACTTACATGGTCACACACGAAGTGACATTTAAATGAGAGAAATAAGTAGGGTTTATTACTTGGGGGTATGTTTAGTAAGTGAAGTTAATTAGATAAGAAATCAGCAAATGGGTTATTGGGCTTCGACAAGTCCAATAACGCTTGAACTATTACTTTTCGCACCATGTTACCTCCTCACGCACCCTTTTTTTTATTACAAAAATGCTCATGTGATTTCGGATTATATAATCTGAACTATGCTTATACATAAGCATGAATTTCACTTCAGCAGTTGCGAATTTCACTTTTAAAAACAACAAAAAAAAGGTAAAAAAATGATAAAACATGTCAAATAAAATCATAACAATATATAAATGCCACCAAAAAATTCTAAAAATCAAATAAAACTAATCCATGTTTTTTCGGATTTTCCTGAGAATATGGAGGAATAAAAAAATGAAAAATGAGTCTAAACGATGAAAATTTGGATTTTGAGGGGTGATCTCCTGTAAGAAGTCTCTTCTACGGGATTCTTAATCCCTGATTTTTTTTCTTTTTCTAATTTTGCAATCTAATCAAGTAGCCAAAAAACAAGATTTTTGACTGAGAACAAATAACAATGACATAAAATAGAAGGATGGGAGTTAGGAAGATTAATATGTTCCTTAATTGGCTATCCATGTTACATACAAACTCAAAATTTATGGTGATATAGTTCAGATTATGTAAAACTGTTTTTCCCCTGAATAAGGGTGTTCAGATTTTATAATCAGAAAAAATAAGGAACACGCCCTATTTTTTGAGGTTTTCGGATTATAAAATCCGTATTGGTGAAAATATCATTCTTCCACCCCATAACAAAGGAAAAACTCAATTCGGATTATAAAATTCGAAAATCACATGGGCATTTTCATAAAAAAATAGGGCGCGCGAAAAATGGTTAGAATGGGAAAACTAATAGTCTAACGCTTGACTTATTGAACACACAAGTGGTTTTATTAATAGAACCTGTGTTGTAGCAAGTTTACATTGAAAAAACCTGATACCATATTCAGAAACCCTAGATTTCTGAAACCCTAAAACCGCCCCTTCTCTCTAAGTCTTCATCTGGTAGTAGTAGCTAGCACTGTTTGTGGATGAAGCTGTTACTGAGAAGAGGCGCTTCCGATTGAGTGGTGCTTGTGATCGTCCAAAGAAATTTGACATAAAAGGAACTACACTACAAGAGGTAATAATTTGATCCTTGATCATGTTCATTCGTAAGGATATATTGAATGAAATTTTTGTTATACAATTTCCCTTTATATTCCCCACACATCATCTCACCTACTTGTTTCTCAATCTCAAGTTTATGGTGATGAGGGTATCGGTATAGACGTACATTCACCGCCCTGATTCCTTCTAATAGATGAACAACATTTTCTTGTCGCCTTTCTAAGGGTAAACCTTAGAGTTCTTGGAAAACCTTCTCAAACTCTCTCATAAGATGTTCTAAGTCTTGAACTTGAGATGGGCCGACCTCCAATTGGTGCAACCCTTAATAACATTTTCATTTAGATTTCTGCTCTTCCCCCAGCACAAAACGCTCGCGCCCATTTGAAATGCCAAAAATACCCTTGCGTTAGTTAAGTAACGCAAGTGTTAAAATCAGCGCATCTTAACATGCGCTGCGCAACTTAACTCACGCTGGAATTAACACTTGCGTGAGTTAACTCACGCTGCGTTACTTAAGCAGTGCAGGGGTAAATTGATAATTTCAGCTGAGCGTGAGTGTTTTTGTGCTGGGTGATGAGCAGAAATCTTTCATTTATCCTACAAAGTTTAAGTTTACCATCCATATAATTTTGAACCGTACACAACGCTTCCATATCTTCCATGATTCCCCTAAATATATATTGACCCATTCATCTCCATAATCGAAAACACAAGCCTTTCATTCTAATCAAACAACGTACACCCAATTGCTTTATTAGATGTGCAATATTGTACATGTTCAATTACTGGATTTAATCTTGCTTTTATTACTTGCCAACTGTCTTATAAAAAAGTAATTAATCTTAATCAAATGATATAATAAAAGGATGTTAAAGTTTTCACATACTGGCAACTATTTTATGAAGACTATTAAGCTTTATCTCATTTTCAACAAGTTTTCCATCAAAAAAAGAAAAAGAAAAGCACATTATCTAAAAGTCTAGTTCTTCCCAATTCTCTCAGCTTTGTGATTGTCTTTGACAATGGCAGAAGAGTTGACATTATTGGATGAATAGCTCAGAATGTTTGGTATGAGAGCAAGATAGCATTGAATTAGACTCTCCTCTTTTTTAATGTTCAAATCTACACTTCTCTCCTTTATTTTTTATATCTTTGATAATTTAGCAACTGAAATCTAAAGGACACAATACTGTGAAAAACTGTGCGGATCCATTTTATCTTAATCAAGATTTAAATCATATTTTCTCTATTTTTATATACATTATCATTAACATATTGTTTCAAAAATTATTAATTTATTATAAAATATCAAACAATATGAAATAAATTAATTTTAAAAAATCATCTTAATTTTTTTTGTAAGAGTCTTGATATCATCTAACCCGAAATTCCCTAAAAAAAATCATCTAACCCGAAATTATTATTACACCATGAATGGATATATTTTTTTTATGGTATTTACTATTTAGTTCATGCTGAAAAATTATCGTCAGTCAAAGTTGTAATGTAATTTTTGTCATTATTATGACATAATTTTTCTAACTACTATAATAAAATATAACTTTTCAATCGTAATAAGAAATCATAGCAATATTATTTCTAATAGAAATTACATTATTGATTTTTCAAATTAACCAAATATCATATTCCAATAGTTTATTATTCCAAAAATGGTTGCTAGGGTTTCCTAGTGTGCTGCCGCTTCCAACCCAAAATCCATATACGTGAATCATTTGGATTCTTCAATTGGTTTGCGTTTCATGCTTTCAATTGGATTTGGATTTTGCCGCTTCCAACCCAAAATTCATATACGTTTCATGCTTTCCTAGTTTGCGTTTCTTCAATTTGGATTCTTCTTCTGATTGCGGCTCAGCTACTGCTATGCCTTTCGATTGGCAAGCTGAGCTTTCTGCCACGGTGGTCCCTGCACCACCTGCTAGGGTGCAGTCTCCTCCTTCCTCCACTCCCAAGGCCGCAACATCTTTTGCTCAGGTCCTAACAGCAACGCTGCCTGTCTCCTCCAATGATAACCTTCCTCAGCCTTACATCATTCGAGGGGAGACACTCGGTATCAAAATATCGCAGGAAATTTATGAAAAAGGCATAGCCTTTTGCAAACATCACTTACGTGGTGTCTCGTCCTTAACAAGGGTGATAAACCATATATGACAAGGGACATTGAATTGAAATTACAGAAGCTATGGAAGACGATAAGGGCTTGGTCGATGCTTTCTTTGGGAAGGGGATACTATGAATTTTCCTTTGCCTCTGAGAATGATCTTTGAACTGTTTGGGCGATGAGAACAGTGAATTTGAAACCTGGCCTTCTACGGTTGTTTGAATGGACTCAAGACTTCAATGTGCACACGCAAAGAAATACACATGCTCAAGTTTGGATTAAGTTGATGGATTTACCCCAAGAGTACTGGATGGAACGAACATTACGCGAAATTGCTAGTGCGGTAGGCACCCCGTTACTTATCGATAATGTGACGACCAAGCCCATTTTCGGGCACTATGCAAGAATACTTGTGAACATGGATTTTTCTCGCAATTTTTTTTATGAAATTGTTGTTGAAAGAGAGGGTTATGCATTCCCGGTTGAAGTGGTTTATGAGCGTATTCCGGACTTTTGTACACACTGTCAAACCATCGGGCATGACGTTACCGCTTGTCGGTGACTCTATCCTAGAAAAGAAAAAGTGGCACAAGGAAAGAAACATGTCCTGACGAAGAGGCTAGAATGGGTTCCTCTTAAGGATAACCCATCAGGCATTGGCTCCTCGACAACATTCCAGGCTCAGCCAACTCCCACGGTGGTGGATAATGTCACTATCTTGCAACAACAGCAGCAACCGACGGTTCAGCCAACCCCCACAGTGGTGGAGAATGTCTTGCAACAACAGCAGGAGCCAACAGTTCAGTCAAGTCCGTCAGTTGAGCATCTCCTAAGTGAACCTGAAGGGCCAGTGCAACGCAGCAGATCTACTAAGAATTTATAGCTTTGGAGGCCAACTTAAAAGCCAATGAGGCCATAACTCTTGATATGGAGAAGGGAATCACAAAGACCGTAACAGATCCTCCGAATGATAATTTGGTAAACCGTGATCCTCCATTTACTTTGCAATATATTACAGTTAGAAATGAATATAGGGCTGAGCAAGAAACTATTTTATACCTGGTAATAGACACCTCTGATGTTAGTAAGTTTGTTGTGGCACTGGATGCGAGTGTTGATCCTGAGTTGCTGCAAGAAGTTGAGTTTATGAATGCTTGGATGGCCAAGGCTGCCGAGACTGATGTACCTTTTATACCAGTTGTGTCGAAGTCTCAGAAAAAGAAAGGGAATAAGAACACCAAGGTTGCCTATCAAACCTGCTCATCGGGTTCCGTTCCGCCTTCTCAATGAATATTATTTTTTGGAATATTCGGGGAATTGGAAATAATGATTCCCGAATTGCTTTGTCTAATATGAGTGCGATTCTTCTAGTGTGGTGCATGCTTTCAAGAATCCATATGTCATTCCTATTCGTCTTTGGAATTGGTGGCATAACTGTTTTCAACATGGGATGATGATGCTTTGTTCTCATATTTCCTGGGAGGGGAACTGTTGTACCGACAAGCTTGCTTCATTGGGACATGTGTTGACTGACACTGTATGGTATACCATTATGCCTTCTTCTTTGGCGGCGGACTTTTCAAGGGACAGAAATGAATATCCTATTTACTGTTTCCCTTAGTCATTTATGTTTCTGTTTTTGTTGCTTTCCTTTTTTATTTTTTGAGGATTCTGGCCTAGTCTCCTCTCTTGTAAATATTTTTCCCTTTTTTTCTAATAATATTACATATTGGAAAGGTGGTAGAAGATGGGGGTTTTTGTTGGGTGCCAACCTAGCTGGGATGCGATAGTTTTCCCCTGATGCCTAACCTTTCTCTTGTCCTTATAAAAAAAAAAATCAAATTAATTTCGTAGATCTACTTGTACAAACACGTTGAGAATGTAGAAGTATCAGACATAGATCTCTCTAGCTAAGGCCAACAACATGCAAATATGTTCATGACAGTAACCACCTTTGGAGCCTCTTGGTTTACAAAATTGTTGACATGCATCGTCATGCCCTAGCCCTGGACAAACAGGATCATAATAATAGCAGGTTCGACCACTACATGCATCGGTCAGTATTGCGTCCAGTAGTTTTTGTGGGTGAAGTGGCAAGTCTTCCTCACCTGTTAACAATCAATTTAATAGAATTATAAATATGACCCAATATTCAAAAGAAATTTTTGACATGTTTGAAAGATTTAGATATTTGTATAAAAACATGTTCCAGATTAAACATCAACTATAAACATTATCTCTAATTTTATAAAACAAAGACATGTTACTAATAGCTAAGCAAGTATTTTCATTGAAATATAACAAAATTGAGCTATAAAATTAGTTTATTACCGGCAGCCATGACTAAAGGAATGAACACAATTGCATAGACAACAAAGAGAGAATTTACGCGGATTGTCATTCTTCTTTGTACTATTGACATAAACCACCCTTACCATAATAGACTATTTAAAGATATGATAGGATAAGAAAATGGATAATGATAAGATATGAGTGAACATGATATCCTGTCAAGTGTTTGACACGTAGATGATAAGAATCAAGATAACATTATTTAATCATATTAAATTACATAGATGCCCTTATATTCTAGTCAATTATATTGCAATTTAAAGCATTATCTATTATTTTATTGATTGATAATAAACTATGTAGGTTGCTACTTGCTTAGTTGAAGAGAATTATAAGGGCATGATAACTATGTAATCAATATAATAATTTTGGGATCATTATTTTTATCATATTAAATTACATAGTTTCCCTTATTTGTAATTTATATTGATTGATAATATTATCTATTATTTATTCAAGAGTGTCCTTTTGGTCTTGTTTCTAGGGAGCAGTCTGGAAAATTTGTGAGTCACAAAATTCATTGGCTGACCTTTATTGATGCCGGATGGAGAAGTCTATGCTTTATTGTTTCTGTTGATTTGAGGAAAGAGTCTTATCAAAAGGTTTTGCCTCCTGATTATGAAGTATTAGATGTGCGCAACTTGACCTTGAGTGTGTTAAGAGATTGCTTGTGCATAATATCTGGTCATGGTATCTAGGTCATGAAAGAATATGGAATTCAAGAGTCTTGGACTAAATTGTTCACTGTTTCTAACATGCCAATTCCTAGTAAGTCTTATCGCTTGACCAAAGCAATACATGCTTTTGAGGATGACCAAGTGCTGCTAGCTGGAGTATGCAGGAACTCAAAAATATTGTGCTTGTTTACGATTCAAATAATGGTGTTTTTAAGTTTACTATGTTTCAAAGCACCCTAGAAGTAAGCGTTGAGAGCTTAATGCCACCTTGTTTTTAATGCGAGGATGCAGTGCTATGTGACTTGATGCAAATAATATGTTTATGTTTATGTTTTTTATTCTACTTTTTCACTGGGTACTAGTGACTTCATGGATTATTGTTAATTAATTGTCATAAATTTGAAGCTTGCGAACCTATTGTTAATTAATTGTCATAAATTTTGGGAGTATTATTTATTCGTTTTAGTTTTTTATTTATTTGATTTTAATGATCCTGAAATGAATTTTTATTTTTATTTTTTGAACAAATCCCAAAATGAATTTCTCTTACCACCATGACGTCACACGCCTACTGCAACAATAATCATTTGTTGCCGTAAAGAAGCAAGTTGATGTGGGTCACTAGACATAACTTGATTACTATACATGCATTCAAAGCTTTGCGACATGCCTCTATTTCCGTTTTCAAGTTGTTACAATTGCTTTTGATCCATGAACTTAAGTCACCTGCACACACCTCTAATGGGGCGCACCACTGAATGATGAACATTATTATAATAGATTTCTTTAACAACACGAAACCCAAACTCTATATACCAAGTGTTCTCATACTTGAACTAACAACAAGTTCCATGTCTATTTTCTGGTTCCATATTCAATAAAATGGGTGTTGTAAATTCGGACAAAATCACACCAATAAAAACAAAGATGTGTGGAGCAAAGAATATAGTAGTCAATGGACAAAATAGCCTCAAGCAACAACAACAACAACAAAATAGACCTAAGTCCCAGTGGAAAACAACATCACAAACATAATCAAAGCAGCAAAGATAAGCAATGTAAGAAAGGAAAACAAACACACCAAAGATTGTTAACCCAGTTCGGTCCAATATGACCTACTCTATGGGAGTGAGCAACTCTTCAATCCACTAAGATGAAAGTGATACAGAGGGGTTACCAGAAATTAGCATAAGAGCTCACAAAGAACAAAACCTAATTTCTACCCATTTCTCAAGTCACCCACTTTCTCAATGAATCCTAAGAGAAAACACAAAAGGAAGCTTTTTGATCCTTCCAATGGTGAAATCTCACTACCTAAGGTGTTTACAATGTTTCTCAACCCAAGAGAACCTCACTACAAAGACACTCAACCATAAAGTTACCTCCTTTGTATTCCCAAGTTTCTCTCTCTAAGCCACACACAAAACTTGAAGAATGAAGCCTTAAATAGTGTTCAGACCCATGCAGTATCGTGCCACGTTTCCTGCCATCGTGCCACAATGGAGCAGGTAATAGTACAATACTATACCTTATCCGTCTGAATCGTGCCACGTTGCTCCTGCATCGTGCCACAATTTTTCCAGTGGCAACCCAGGCCTGAACCAACCAATCGTGCCACGTTGTCCTGCAAATGTGCCACGATTTTTCCAATGCTTCAACATTAAATTCTTGAGTCATGAGGGGGACTGATGAATGTGAGAGTTTGAAAGCAATTATGTATGAGGTTCATGGAGGAATAGTTTATCGTCGTAGACATGTTAAGGGTGGTATGGGTCCTAGAGCTACCCAACAGTTTTATGTTATTGTTGTAAAAATTGAACAAATTATGTTTTTAATCATCATCTATTTGAATATTTGTATGTAACCCACATATAATTTGTGTTTAATTTGTACAATCTATATTTAATTTGTGTTATTTCTTATCATTTTCATTAAAGTATTTTCTTATAATATTCTGTTTGAATTACAATACATTTTGCAATCAAATACTCCATTGGTTTCAAAATATTTGATTTAGTTGACTGTTTCATCCATGCCAACGTATAATTTTGACTTTTAATATCTTTAATTATCTATTAACAAAAATTATAAAAAAAAGTGCATATTTTAAAAATATTCATTGAGACAAATCTAACAAGATCTTATAAGTTGCGTGTCATTTGTCTTTATATAATAGTAAAAATTATAAAAAAAAAGTGTATATTTTAAAAATATTCATTGAAACAAATCTACCAAGATCTTATAAGTTGCGTGCCATTTATCTTTATATAATAGTAAAAATTATGGTCAAAGTATACTACATGAAAAAACGCATTATAAATTTAAGTTTTAATACGCATTAAGCATAAAGTTGAAGTGGCAGAGCTTGACAAGAATCTCAAGAGGGTACTTTGAAAAAACAAATCACATGTTTTACCACAGTTGTAAATTAAGATTTTTTTTAAAAGTACAACTATTAATTGATGAATTTTTTTAGTTGACATGACAATAGAAGGGATATTTAAAACTCTCAAATTAGAAGGTCTATAAACCTCCGCTAACCAATCAAATATAAGCGTGACAAAATTTTACACACCACTTTATGGTGTTTGAAACCGCTGAAAGTTAAAACTTCCATAAAATTGTTAAAATTTTACAAAATAAATCTATAGATTTTAATTTTTTTAATTGTGGGTCGTGGCCCACTACAACCCATGAAGGACTCTAGAGAGACAACATCTATGCAACTATCAACTTTGTCGTACTTTCACGAAAATCATTTAAGGTTTTAATCGATACTCCCTCCGTTTCTTTTTAAGTGTCTTTTTAGGGTGAATTTTTTGGTCCTATTTAACTGTCTTATTGGTATTTTAAGGGTACAATTTCTCAATTATACCCTTTATGAATTACTTTTATCTTTTCAATAAAACTAAGTAATGTTATCTATTTGGAAAACTAAAGTTGTTTTTTTTTTTTTTTAAATAAAGTTTGTTTCTTGTTATCTTTAAATTTAAACAAAATTTTGTTCCAAACAATGGTTTCAAGAAGAGTTAAAATTCTATAAATAAGATGAGTAGCAATTGTTAAAAATTCAAGTGTGACTCTAGCATTGGTTGAAGCCATAGTTGAAGCCTTAACTTTGATTAAAGGAGTTGGAAGAAAATTAATTTTTTCTTAACTTCTGATTAATGTGAAGTTGGAATAATTTTTATATTGACTTAAAATAATTAAAAAAATTTGCACAATATTTTAAAAAATTGACAATTGTTTGTTACGAGAGAGAATGTACAAAAAAATAGGAATTTGTTTGAGACAAAGATAATGACCGACAATTGTTTGTTACGAGAGAAATATAACATATTAAATTTATTTGAAAGATAAAACGTGTGCAAAAAAAATAAAAATTTATTGGTGGATTACAATGAGAGTATAATAGGAATAAAATGTGCAAAAATACACATTGCCATTTTTGTGTTAATTTTCTCAAAAGACACTTAAAAAGGAACAGACGGAGTATTAATTATTATTTTTTTACACAACTTGAGTGTCTACATTAGAAATATACTACCTCCGTCCCTATATATAAGACCCTTTTACCAAAATTACGGAAATTAAGAAAATAGATATTTGCATTAAAGTAATTACTATTGATTTTACAAATTTATCCTTTAAGAGAAAGAGTTAGTTTATGTTTTCAACATGTCATTTATTGCTGATTGAAGAAAAATATGTATAATAAATAAGGGCATGCTTTTAAAGAAATAATTAATGTAGTTGAAAATAACAAAATGGTCTAATAAAAAAGGACAAAAAAAATTCTCAAAACGGTCTTATAATTAGAAACGGAGGCAACACTCATTTTTTGAGTAACCATTCCAAATGGACTTGAAGAACAGACTAAGTGATGATAATTCAAGAGTAATTAATCAAATGAATAAGTAATAACTAAACTTATAAGGTCTTCATTTTATATGGATGAAACATATATTTAACTTTAAATTTTATTGTAAAAATATAGATGTAAATTATTTTTGACTATAATTGTTTTTAAGGAGGACTGATCTGAGTCATCATGAAGAAATTTATGCTAGTCTAGGAGCGAAAAAGAAGCATAAAGTAGAAGTATTTTGTCAACATTCCACAAAAGAGAGAGAGGGGGAAGCGTATTAATCATATCATGGACTCATTTGTGAACTTGTCGTGTGGGTATTGTTTTAGTCCCAACAGGAAAAATCGAGGGAGTTGCTTCCAACGTATTCAACAGGTCAAATTACACCATTTATTTGCGGGGCTCTATTTAAAGTTATGATCTTAATCCATTAAAATTGATATTGGGAGATATCAAACCTAAAACTTTGAAAAGATTACATTCAATTGTCTCGATTCAACATCATCAGATTAACTCAAGTGATCTCAATTATTGATTATTTATCCTTTACTCAAAATTCACTTTCGTTTTCTTTTAAAAAAAATCATTTTGGAATTATATTTTTGCATTTTTATACGAATTTGTCTTTCCCTTATGTGAGAACTAAGTTGACAGTTTCCCTATTGACAGTTAACGACAATATGCAACACCCGTGATAGGTCAAAATATTTTTTATGTGGCTATCTTATTTCACAAAATCTCTTATTTGAACTTGAATTCATGTTCTTTCCCTGCAAAATACATTTAACTTTAAAAAAAAAAAAATTCATTAAATCTCAAATCAAATTCAAACATTGTTAGTGAATGTCAATCTCATGCTTGGGGTTGACCTTTGAACCGTAAAGAATGATCAATGCTGGACTCAAATTAAGGACAAACTTCTAGAGTTTGCTAAACCCTATCACCCATACATTTTTTCTTTTTCTTGAAGGGGCTATCACACTCATACATGAGATTAGAAATTTGAGATTTTTTATTTTTATTAAATATAAGATTGAGATTAACTAACATTATTTATTTATTTATCTTGAAAAATCAATCTTGTTACTGGCGCTAGGTGCTAGTGCCATAAATGGGACCATACTCATTCATCCATTTGAAAAAAAGGGAGAAAAAGAGCACCATCCCAATGATAAGAAACATCATCAAGTTTTGCACTTGCTAGTGGAATGCCTTTGCACTTGCTAGAGGAATGCCACATGCCAGAATTGTCTTTTCTTGTTGTTAGAGAGATACTAAAGGAAAGTGAAAGGAGTGAGTGGTTTTATATGTTTTATGGAGAAAAAAATGAAAGAAAAATAAATAAAAAATGAAAGAGAGTAATATAAAAGAGAGATAAATACAAAATCATTGATTCTCAATTGTGGTCATGTGAGGATGGAAGAGAGAGAAGGATGAGAGATAGGGAATCAACATGACATTATTTTGTTTGTTTAATTATTTTAAAAAAAATAATATACTCACTTACACATTATGAAAATGCCTTGTCATTTATTCGCCGACTCGTATGAAAAATTGTTACCAACAATGTCTATTTTGATCTTATAAGTTTATAAACTATAATTGAAATTTGGCCTCAGTCAAACAAACAACAATAATGCACTTCAAAAATACTACTCCCTATAAATAAATAAATCCATTTGAAAAATGCTCCCCTTAACCATCTTACCAACCACATCAGTTAATGCATGTTAATTAATCGAATTTTTTTTTGGTAGATAGACGAAATGACAAAACAATTATAAACTCATACACATAAGTGGAGGCATCGGGGTTCGAACCCCGGTCATGACATCTGATCTAACAATTTTGACATTTTATCAGTTGAGCTAGGACTTCTGGATAATTAATCGGACTTTATTTGATTTAATACAAACAATTCAAAAGAAACGTTAGTTTGATGGGAATATTATTCTAAGTTATTTTAGAATATATATTTAGTTAGATGTATATAATATTCCTAAGAATCTTTTTAAGAGTCAAGTGCAGAGAAAGTGACAGAAGTGAAAATTAAATTAAATAAAAAAAATCTTACACATGAGATTTTATTCCCAAATTTATAAAAAAAATAGTTTTACCATAAACCTCTTCTTTGAAAATTATCTATTTTTCCAAAGTCTTTCATACGAAAATAATTTTCCATAGCATGTATTATTCATATCCTAGCACACTGTGATTCAACACACAACCAAATTCTTATCTTATGTTCCTATTATACTGTACACAATGAAACCAATAAAATTCAGATTATCATTTTTATTCTTGTTACTAGCCTCTAAATCCTTCATAGCAGAATCAAAATGTAGCAAAACTTGTGACTTAGCTTTAGCTTCCTATTATTTACAGAATGATGCAAATCTCACATATGTTTCAAAGATCATGCAATCAAACCTTGTTACAAAACCAGAAGATATTGTTAGTTACAACACAGACACAATAACAAACAAAGATTCTGTCCAATCTTTTACAAGAGTGAATGTTCCATTCCCTTGTGATTGCATCCATGATGAGTTTCTAGGCCATATATTCCAATACCAAGTTGCTACAAAAGATACTTATTTATCTGTTGCTAGTAACAATTATTCCAATTTGACTACTGCTGAATGGTTGCAAAACTTCAATACCTATCCATCAAATGATATTCCTGATACTGGAACTCTTAATGTTACTGTTAATTGTTCTTGTGGGAACAGTGATGTTTCCAAGGATTATGGTTTGTTTATTACTTACCCTCTTAGACCTGAGGATTCTTTGGAATTGATTTCTAATAAGACTGAAATTGATCCTGAGTTGCTGCAAAAGTATAACCCTGGTGTGAATTTTAGTCAAGGGAGTGGTTTGGTTTATATTCCTGGGAAAGGTACTTTCTTATTTTTCTTCTATATATGTTTTGGTCTTTTCTGATATTAATTCATGATGTTCTGGTACATACTGTGAGATTGGTTTTCTTATAGGCATTAAATTGGTTAAAGGGTATTCAGTATTTGTTATTTTACTTTTGATTTTTGTGAATTTATAGATAGAATCAGGGTTTTTGAAAAGGACAAAACTTGAGTGTGTTTTTATGTGTTTTTCGTACCATTCTTCACTTAAAATACAATTTTTGTGGTTATAACAAACTTTGAGAAAATTCTAGAATCAAGGAAATCATTGCTAATTATGAACATTTTAAGTGAAGAACACGATAAACACCTTAAGTTTTGTGGTTTTTGATGTCTTTCCGACTGCAATATGGCCGTGATTGAGGTCACATTTGATCGTGATTCTCTTCAAAATCAACGATCATGGAGAAATGCTAATGATTTCTGATAATCTGATTAGTGCTGCATTCAAAGTGTTTACATGATAAGAAATGCATTGAAGGTGTGCGTAACTTTTTAGCATTATGCTGCTTAGAGTTGTGTGCCTGTATCTTCAACTTCATTATGGAGATTTATAAGCTTTGAAACATTAGCCTCACATTTTATTTTCTCTTCAATTTCCAGACCAAAATCGTAACTATGTGCCTTTTCACACTAGGTAATTCCCTTTTTGCTTTGCTCATGAAGTTAAGTAATTTTTCATACTCTTAATAACATGCTAATCTCGATGGTCTTGTTTTCATTTTCCTTTTCAGCACTGGAGGTTAGTTTCAACCTTCAAACTACACAGAAAGTTGTTTTGTTGATTATTGTTATACTCGAGTTTGGCATTCATATCAGATGCAAGGTAAAAATATCCTTAAAAGTAGAATTATAATCTACTTCTATCTCATATTGCATATATTTTTGTACATAATCAGGTCTATCAGGTGGAGTTATAACTGGAATATCTGTTGGAGCAGTAGCAGGACTAACCCTATTATCATTTTGTATTTATGTTACGTATTTTCGAAAGAAGAAGGTACGGAAGCAAGAATTTCTCTCAGAAGAATCCAGTGCAATCTTCGGTCAAGTTAAGAATGGTAAATAGATAGATAGAAAATAAAAGTACAGTTGATCATGATGGACCATAGCCTATAGTAACACTTATTTATCATCTTTCTTTCAGATGAAGTCTCTGGTAATGCTACATATGGAACTTCAGATTCTGCGAGTCCTGCTAATGTCATTGGCATTAGGGTGGAAAAATCAGGAGAGTTTTCATATGAAGAACTAGCCAATGCCACAAATAACTTCAATATGGCTAACAAAATCGGTCAAGGTGGTTTCGGTGAAGTCTATTATGCAGAGCTGAATGGCGAGGTTTGTAATCATAGCATTGTTAGGTTTAACTTTTGATAATAGTTCAAGTTTTCCACCTTCACTTAATTTGTGCTTTTGATGTTTTTTTCACTAAATAGATACTTCAAGCACCACAAATTAATGTTAGGATATATCTGCAATGGTTCCTGTTTATAGCTTTCACATGAAAAAGTTATCTCTAATTACACAGAAAGCTGCAATAAAAAAGATGGACATGAAAGCATCAAAAGAATTTCTTGCTGAGTTGAAGGTGTTGACGCGTGTTCATCACGTGAACCTGGTAATGTTTGAAACTTAATCCATAAGCTATCTAGGATAGCTTATGAAAAAATCTATAACTTAAATGAAAACAGTTTTATTCTATTTTATCTCTTGTTATAGAAATAGCTTATACATAAAAACTTATATATGTTTGTCTATTGATCACCATGTATAGGTACGCTTGATCGGATATTGCGTTGAGGGATCCCTTTTCCTTGTCTACGAATACATTGATAATGGAAACTTAGGCCAACATCTACGCGGTTCAGGTGATATAAGAACTTGTTAAATATCTTTGTTCAGCATTGATGCCATTAATATGATTATAATGAATGATGACTATATAATATAACGACCAAGTCAAAATATTTCCAGATGGAGAACCTTTGCCATGGTCTAGCAGGGTTAAAATTGCTCTGGATTCAGCGAGAGGTCTTGAATACATTCATGAACATACCGTCCCCACATATATTCATCGCGACATAAAGTCAGAAAATATTTTATTAGACAAAAACTTCTGTGCAAAGGTACAATCTGTTTCAATAAGTTTCTTTAGCTTGTTACCTTTCTTTTGGGAAAATTCTGAGAGACCTTATGTTCTTTTGTTTTCAGGTTGCAGACTTTGGATTAACCAAACTGATTGATGCTGGAATTTCATCAGTTCCCACTGCTAATATGGCTGGCACATTTGGCTACATGCCACCAGAGTATGATGAAAATTATGCTTGTCTTTATATGTGATAGAACCTTGTTTGAGGCCAATAAGTTTAACAGGACGTTCACGCAGCCAGCACATCGGTGGTCATTTGGTCGAAATCGGACGATTCAAAAACAAAACATATTTTGTTTTTCTATAAACTGTAAAATACTAACTCGAAATATAAGTCGTACCATCTTGATCCAACAATCACCGATATACTGAACACGTGAAATTTGTTTGGTAGTGTATTTCATTATGTGAAACTCCTTGTATATCTAATTGATAAAACCACCTCACTTTTCAAGAACACAAATTGAATGACACCATTTTCTTATCTTGTAGATATGCATATGGTAGTGTTTCTTCAAAAATAGATGTATATGCTTTTGGAGTTGTTCTTTATGAACTAATTTCTGCAAAGGCAGCTGTGATAATGGGTGGTGATTCTGGTGCTGATTTAAAGGGCCTTGTAGTTTTGGTGATTCTTCACTCCCTAATAATATTTTCAAAATGCAGCCTAGTGATTTTTACATTAGAAAATATATTTAAAACTATGTATGTATATATTGTTAATTTCTTATGTTTAATTTTTTTGATGACATGTGTGGCAGTTTGATGAAGTTTTTGATCAGCCACATCCTATAGAAGGTCTTAAAAAACTGGTGGATCCTAGGCTTGGAGATAACTATCTAATTGATCACGTTTTCAAGGTATTAGATTATTTCATTCAGTTTTGTATGTAAACAAACAAAAAAAAATGTCATTCGAAAAGAGTGCGTGTTAAAATGTATGTTGTTATAATTCATTTGAACCGATACTGACCAATTTGTTACTTTGCAGATGGCACAACTTGCCAAAGTATGTACAAATAGTGACCCACAGCAACGTCCAAATATGAGTTCTGTTGTAGTTGCTCTTACTACACTAACTTCAACTACTGAGGATTGGGATATCACTTCTATATTCAAAAATCCAAATCTTGTAAATCTAATGTCTGGAAGATAGGAGTATGAATTTAGGATACAAATGTTACAAGGGACATACCCTAATAATTAAAATAACCACATGGCTTTTCTTTAGTAAATTTTATGGTATTGTTATTTGAACCTCTGTTTCTTTTAAAGAAATATCCCTTTTTATAAAATTAATCTCAAAATTTAGTTAGGATAAGTTCAAGAATTTGAGAATCCAGAATTCTTTTTCTTTTTGAACTTTTTTCCTAGAAACACATGTATATTTATTATGAAAATTTTGGTGTAAATTAAGTATTATTTTCGCACAACTCCGTATACTATTTTCCCAAGTTCATGTAGGATAGAATGAGAAACAAAACACTCCTTTAAGAATTTTAAAATTGTTGAATTATCAACGTTGAGTTCGAATCTCAGATCTCTATTTAAGTTGTAAGAAACTCAAATCATCTCATGCAAACATTGTTAACATATTTATTCTAAGAACATTGTTATTTATCTAGAGAGTTTTTATCAAGAATTTATCAAAAAAAGGTCTCAACCAATTAAATTTGTTATTTGACAGAAATCAAAGGAGGTAATGGTGTGTAATTAAGGAAAGGTGTTAGTAAATACACTGTCTTGAAATTTTCTTGATAAATTTTGTCGTTGTATCTATCATTTTCCTTATTTTAAAAAATTCATTAAATTTGGAAAATATAATGTATAGCACTCCGTGTATTTTTTAAATTTAATTGGCAACAATATCAAAATTGATAAATCAAATGTTGTGATCGAGATTTAAATCCCAACTATAAATTTTTAATAACTATTATCATTGTATATACACACAAAAAGAAATACTATTTGGACACAAATCCTAAAGAACAATGCGGCATCTTATGCATTGTTCACTGTATACAATGTTTTCTCTAATTGCCAGATATTTCGTAAGATAAAAGATTTCAACATTTACCACTCACTTCTCAGTTATTTCTTCCCTTCCATCTAAATTTCCAAACATAGACTAAAATGTGGGCCATCAAAGTATAGGATGGACCAGTTGTATCAAAGTCAACTCAAAGGCAAAGTGGATGTGTGGGTCCCTTTCCACACCAACATGTCAAGTTGCCAACATGAATGTCTGTTCATGACGACAACACTAACACTATGCGGAAATTAGCAACCTCTTACACACATGCTTAAAGTATTGGCTTATCTTCTTTCTTACACTAATTTATTGATTAACACTAACAAACAGTAAAACAAAATCTTCAATTTTCTCTTCTTCTCTTTAAAAACCATTTGTTATATTCAACTCAATGAAAACCAGTTTCAGTTTCTTGGTTCTTATCTTGTTAATAGCTTCAACAGAATCAAAGTGTAACAAAGGTTGTAATCTATCTCTAGCTTCATACACCTTAAACAATGTTTCCAATCTTACATATATTTCAAACATTATGAAATCCAATGTTCTTACAAAACCTCAAGATATCATCATCACCAACAAAAATAAAAGAGTTAATGTTCCTTTCCCTTGTGATTGCATCAATGGAGAGTTTCTTGCTTATACATTTCTCTATGAGCTTCAACCAGAAGAAACATATACATCAGTTGCAGAAGAGAGTTTTTCCAATTTGACCACTGATGTTTGGATGCAAAACTTCAATGTTTATAGACCAACTAATATTCCTGATTTTGCAATGATTAATGTTACTGTTAATTGTTCTTGTGGGAATAGAGAAGTTTCTATGGATTATGGTTTGTTCATTACATATCCACTTAAAAGTGAGGATACTTTGGAGTCTATTGCAAAGGATGCAAAGATTGAGGCTGAGTTGCTGCAGAGGTATAACCCTGGTGTTGATTTCAGCCAAGGAAGTGGTCTTGTGTTTATCCCAGGGAAAGGTTTGATTTTAGATTTTTCTATGAACTCTTAAATTTTGTATTTATTCTGATGTTGGGTACTTGGGTTTATGAAAGAGTACTTAGTGTTGAATATTTTGATTATTGATTTTGCAACTATATGGGCCTCTTTGGATTGACTTATTTGAGCTTATCTACTAACATAAGTTTGGTAAAACTGTTTCAGAGAACTTACAAAAACAGCTTATGACAACTTTCAAAAACTTTTTTCACCTTATTTCTTAAGTTCTATAATATAGCTTAAAAAAACAGTTATAATATATACAAAACCAATTTAACTTTATTGAATCTGTTTCTACAGAAATAGCTTATGTGCGGTTATCATGATCAACACTTGTGCTATAAGCTGTAAATAAGTTTTTTTTATCCAAACAGGCCCTAAGTATATCTAGGCCTGAATGTACTGCGTATATGCTTATATTTGCTAATAAGTGAGCAGCTACTTGAACGTAGCATAGCGGAGTGAGAGAAGCTGTGCTGAATGCGCAACGAGTGGAGCAAGAGCCCTTGGCCTTTTGGTCCGTTCGTTAGTTGTGTTACAACTAGGAGGGGTAGACGGTGTGGCGGCGACGGTTCAGGGGTAACCTTGTAATCACGTCTTCAATATTTAAACAAAGTTATGTAATATGAAATCGTAAGCATTGAATAATAGATAGTTAGTGTTAGTTAGTCAATTAGGAATTAGTTAAGGGTTAGTTACTCAATTAGTTGTGCAATTGGATTCTATAAATGAGACTATTGTATACATAATTCAATTGACTATTTTTAATCAATCTATATGATTCCTTAATGAGCGTTTACCTCACTAGTATTCCTATGCTCTCTTACTCTAGTATGAGTATGATGTATATGGCCCTATCATCACATGATTTTTCACAGAACAATCGGCTGGACTCTGTAATCAATCATTGTGTTCTTGAGCGTTTATTTATTTGATTACTTTAGAGCCGGGTTTGCTATTCAAACAATCCTTTAGAGTTATGCTTGTAAAGTTGAGTCTTCAATTTCCTGAGTTTAAGAAGGCTCTCCTGATAATTTCATTTTTTCTTTCTCAAAGCAAGAGTGGTATCTGCTGGGTCTTTACCAAAGCTTAACTAATCTGCATCATGATTTATGCTTACAGAAAAGAATTTAGCTGCAAAATTTCAATTAGTACTTGCATCACAATTTTTGTCCTTTCATTTGACAGATCAAAATGGAAGCTATTTGCCCCTTCACCCGAGGTATAAATTCTAACCTTATTCTCCATGTTAATGTACATCAAGTTTTAATTTTATTTTTTTTCATTTTCAGAAAAAACATTAGAATAAATTTTTCTTTTCCCTTGCAGCACAGTAGGTTTGATCTTCTTACTCCCTCAAAAAGTTGGTGATTTGATTATTGTCTTCGCTGAAGTTTAATATCAAATGTCTATATCTAAGCCAAGGTAAAGATATCATCAAAGTTATAATGCCAATGCTATTTTCATCTCATGTATTATAGTTCTATTCTATGAGCAGGTCTAGGAAGTGTGGCTATTACTGGAATATCTGTTGGAGTACTAGCAGCGCTTTTACTATTGTTATTTTTTGTGTATATTAAATATTATCTAAAGAAGAAGAAGAAGGCATGTGAGAAAAATTTGATTTTGGATGATTCCAAGATGAACTCGGCTCAAATTGGTACCAACATCACAAGCATTATGGTGGAAAAATCGGAAGAGTTTTCCTACAAAGAACTATCCATTGCCACAAATAATTTCAGCATGGCTAATAAAATTGGTGAAGGTGGTTTTGGAGAAGTCTTCTATGCAGAGCTGAGAGGCCAGGTCTGTTATCCTTTGCATGGTCTCAATTACATGTATATTCTTACTTATTAGTACTTTATGTTACATGCAGGTCGTAACTTGATTCAATACAAAATTGAACTCAATCAGTGCGAATTCTTAGTGTGCTGTGTCGATCTATTTTGGACATGAACCTCATATTGAATCTTGATTTTTCTAACGAATTCCAACAAATTACTTCCAAAACTTAATATAGTTAGCCACTCTTTTTTTTGTACTTTGTAAGCTCAACTACTTTTCTGTCATTTGATTTATGACTTTAATTGAGCTACATCACTTGCTTTTACGTAAAAATATTATATTTTTATTAATAATATATCTTACAATTCATAATAAAATTCAATTTAAGATTTCGAAAATAGTTCTTCTGATTCACGTTTGGAATCTCAATTTGATAACAATGTGTTTATGTACTTGAAATACAGTCTTCATATACTTTCTATTCTATTACAACACACGTAGAACATGAATGCAATTGTTTCTACTATATAGCGTTTCAGAATTTTTCTATTTTGCTACTAAATAAGTCCTTTCCAATTTCACAGAAAGCCGCCATCAAGAAGATGAAGATGAAGGCATCAAAAGAATTTCGCGCTGAACTGAAAGTCTTAACTCTTGTTCATCACTTGAACCTGGTAATTATTTTATGTGTCTATTACGAAATATCATTGTTTTAGAAACTAGAATTGAAAAGAAAAAGTCCTAATAATGTGAGACTGTTTAATGTTTGCTATATTAGACTGTTTTATAGTATTATCTTTCACTTTCATATTTCTATCAACCTATTTGTGACCATGTAGGTAGGTTTGATTGGATATTGTGTTGAAGGTTTTCTCTTCCTTGTCTATGAATACATTGACAATGGAAACTTAAGTCAAAATCTTCATGATTCAGGTGAGATAAATTCAACGAAAATATCTATGACGCACCGATGTAAATATGTGATTGTAAAGTTTCTGATCAAGTAAAAAATGTTACCAGCGAGAGAACCTTTGTCATGGTCTACAAGGATGCAAATTGCGCTGGATTCAGCCAGAGGTCTTGAATATATTCATGAACATACAGTACCTGTATACATCCATCGCGATATAAAGTCGGAAAATATTTTATTAGACAAAAGCTTTCATGCAAAGGTAGAAGTCATATTACAATTTTTTTTACCGTTTTCTTATTGGGATTATGATGTGAATCCTTCATTATTCCTTTTGCACCGCAGGTTGCAGATTTTGGTTTATCCAAGCTTGCTGATGTTGGAAACTCAACTTCATCAACTATAGTTGCAGAGGGTACATTCGGTTACATGCCACCGGAGTATGATCAATTCTCTTTCTCTTCAATGGATTGCACTTTGCCTTAAGATATAGAATTTGAGAAAAAATGAGTTCATTTTTCATAAGTGTAAGATTGATGATTCCATTTCCTTATTTACAGATACGCATGTGGCAGTGTCTCTTCTTCTCCGAAAGTAGATGTCTACGCCTTTGGTGTTGTTCTGTACGAACTTATTTCTGCTAAAGCAGCTGTAATCAATGATGGTCCTCAAATAAAAGGCCTTGTGGCTGTGGTGATCCTCCTTTATTCTTTTCAATTGGCATCCTAATAATTTTACATAAAGATAAATGATGTTTGTTAAGACTGTATTCCAAATCACTATTTATATTACTAGGATATTTACTTGCATAAATAATTAAGCATAATGATACATTTTCCTTTCTTGCTTGTTAAGTTTTTTTGTTAATTTATTTGGCAGTTTGATGAAGTGTTTGGCTATGACCAAGATCTAACAGAAGGTATAAAAAATCTGGTGGATCCTAGACTTGGAGATAACTACTCAAGTGATTCAGTTTGCAAGGTACCAGTTGTGTAAGAAATTTTATTTTATTTTGATGATAATGGTTTCAGCATTAATAAAGGTTTGGCAATTTTTTCAACTTTGCAGATGGCACAACTAGCAAAAGCATGTACAATGAGGGATCCACAACTACGTCCAAGTATGAGATCGATTGTGGTTGCTCTTATGACACTAACTTCTACAACTGAGGATTGGAATATTTCATCTTTTTATGAAAATCCAGCTTTCGTAAATTTAATGTCTGGAAGATAGTAGTACAAACTATATGATGCAGTCACCGACATTTAATTGTTCTGTTGCAAAACCTTACACATTCCTAGTTGAACACTTGGCTGAATCAAACACTAATGAGGTAGAATACTAAATTAAAGTATCCGTCGATGCATAAAGGTCAACATTTGAGTTGCTTTGCTTCTGAAAAATGTATTTATAGCAGTAGATATCACATTGAGGTCAAACAAAATCCTTCGAAAGACAAGAGTTGCTTTGCTTCTGTTGCAAAACCTTATAAGATGGTTAAATAAAATGAATACACGATGAAAGAGAAGAACATAATAATCAGAATTCTAATGAATATGAGTTGAAAAGAAATACATTCCTTAGTTGGTTTTTGGTAGAGGCTGTTACTCTTTTTCTAATAGCTACTTTGATGTTACTTCTTCCTTATTCTTTTATAATAAAAACTTTGACGTTTTGTGTATATGGTAATGGGCAATGGCACCATTATATATTCACAAAAAGGGCAACGGCACCAAAATATTTACTCTCAACTCCATAGGAGAAATCACCACGGTGAAAAAAAGCTTCGGCGCAGCACAATAAATTATGCGAATTGGTCTCTGCGCAGCTACTGTTAGATTAGTATTTGTAGTTAGTTTCTTATCATGTAATAAGGACTTGACAGTTTTAAAAATAGCTATTCCAAGCTGGATCAGTGCTTAGCCACATATAATTTTTTTTTCATCTGCATTTTAAAGCTAATTTTATTTCTGAAACTTATGTGCTGTCATAATCTGGAGTTTCACTCAGTTTTGGTTCATCTCATGTTTATCATTATATGGCAACAACTGATTTTCTACATGTTTGCATACTAGTCTTATACATTCATCCAATATGCTCACAGTGGGGACAACTACGGCAAGGATATGATTTCAAATATACATTCTTCAAAAGGTAAAAAAACACATTACCATCATTCAATTGAAGCATCAACACCTATATCCATCATAGAAATTAAAAACATCATATTGATATACTAACAACCCGTGGACAGTGAGAGAAAAAAATGTTCAAAAGTTGAAGCAATTAAGTCTTGATAATTTATTTAACAGAAAAAATCTTCAAAGTAACAAAAAAGCAATTGATCACTATAAATTTCTTATTTGTTCAACATCTTACAATATATAACACATCGGTATTAAAAGATTAATTACAAACAGTTGTATCTACATATTTCAAAAGACCCTCATCCAATTAATCCATTCTTCTGCGATTTACGCTGGCTCTGTTGTTTGTTCTTTTCAATCTTATGTTAAACATATGTTCAACATGTCTTGCAAGCCATTGGGGTTTTCCAGTGAAGAAGAATACATTATATCCCATGAGCAACCCACATATTGCCCCACATGAATATCCGATTGCTACAGCTTTCCAGCCAAATCCTGATTCTTCTTCATCTTCAGATGTTGAATGTGATGGAAGATCTTTGTCATTTTTGCATGAATTAGACAATGGCAATCCACACAACATTGTATTTCCTTCATAGGAATCATTTCCAAATGTATTAAACTGTTGACCTGTAGGTATGATTCCCTCAAGGTGGTTTTCTGAAAGGTTCAAGAAAGACAGGAAATTCAAATTTGTCAAAGCCACAGGAATCTCACCCGTCAATTGGTTGCATGAGAGGTCCAACCACTCCAAATTTCTCAAATGACTCAAAGATTGTGGAATGCTACCTGTGATTCCATTGTTTGAAAGGTTAAGACCTTTGAGAGAATTTAATTCTCCAATGACTTGTGGAATTTCACCTTCAAACATGTTATTTGATAAATCAATAGTTGTGAAAGTAGTCAATATCCTTGTTAGCTCCATGAAAAAACCTTTCACTACAACCACGACAGAATCATTGTAGTAATTGGACTTACCCATGTATTGCAAACCAGTGTTATTTTCATCCACATTCATCATTCCTTGAAAGTTCTTGATGCATGATGTTGGCAAGGGGCCACTAAAGTTGTTGTTAGAGACATCGAAAATTCTCAACTTAGGAAATGGATGCTTGGTACTAGAACAGGTGATTACACCATGAAGATGATTTGATTGTATAATGAGTACCTGTAACTCTTGTAGAGTTTCTAGCCAATTGGGAAATGTATCCTCTATGTTGTTGTCGCCAAGGTCCAAAACTTCGAGATTTGAACAGTTAGCTAAAGACATTGGCAATGGTCCTTTTAATTGGTTTCCATTCAACTTCAAAGTCTCAAATGCATTTCCTTTGGAAAAGGTTCTAGGCATGCTTCCACAAAGGTTGTTCATTTGCATATCCAATACAGAAAGAGAAGGAAATGTTCCCAAGCATTGTGGAATCATGCCTGTTAAATTGTTGTGTGCCAAATTGAGCATAATAAGGGAACTTGCATTGCAGAATGTTGAAGAAATATCTCCTGTGAAGTTGTTGTTTGAGAGTGAAAAGTCTTCAATGCCATAAGGTGGAATTGGAAGATCTCCTTGCAACATGTTGAAACTAAGATCAATGTACCAAATGTCATTCCATGAGTTTAAGAGCGTCTTGTGAAACCATTTGGGAATTTCCCCATGAATGTTGTTGTTGGAGAGATCTAATGTTTGCAGATTTCGTGCTTGGAATTTTGGAAAACTATTAATATTAGCAGAAGATAAATGTAACATCTGAAGGGTGGGTAAGATGGATTCAGCACTACTATCAATGTTGATAGAAAGAAAACTATTGTGTGAAAGAGCGAGGGAATTTAGTTTTTTTAATTTTGAAAATTGGTGAAAATCTACAACACCGCTCAAACTTGTTGATGACAAATATAATTGGGTAAGATTTTGGAGTTCAAATATTGAATATGGAAAATGACCTTGTAGGTTGTTATTAGAGAGGTGCAAAGTTTGCAAAGAATATCTTGAGAACTCACCGATGAACCCTGTGAGGTGGTTGTTGGTGAGGTCCAGGTCTAACAACGAAGGCAAAGAATAACACCAATGTGGAATTGTTCCATTTAACATATTAAAGCTTAAATCCACAATGATCAATTTTGAACGTTTTGTGATTTCAATTGGAATTGGGCCAACTAGTTTGTTAAATGATAATTCTAAAATAGAAAGTTGGGGTAGATGAAAAAGTGATGATGGAACTTGTCCTGCTAGATTGTTAGAGGAAAGGTCTAAATATTCCAATTTGATTATATTTCCATAAACATTTGGGATGTTACCACTAAAGTTATTATATGAAAGGTCACAATAAATGAGGTGTGTGACGTTTGAAAGTAATGGTGAGATCTGCCCGTTAAGTTCATTATTTGAAAGATCCAAATATGTTAGTTTAGGGAGGTTCCACAAAGATAGAGGAACCATCCCATCAAAATTGCACCATGAAAAGACTAATTGTGTAAGAGACTTCAGCTGACCTATGGAATAAGGAATTTCACCTGAGAAAGCAGAGTAATGGAGGTACAAGTACCTTAGAGGAGTGCTCCAGTTGGATTTTGGAAGTTGACCACTAAGGTCTTGATTATGTGACAAATCCAGTCTTTGAAGATTTGGTAAAGAGAGGATGTCACTTGACAAATTTCCTTGCAACCCAGTGTCTTCTAGACTAAGAGAAACCAAAGAGGATGACAAATTCTTTAGCATAGACAAAGAGGTATCTCTGATTGAAGACATATCCACACGATCTAGATAAAGCTCCCTTAAATTAGTAGCATTATGAATGAGTTTCTTCCATGTAAATGGATTGAGTTTCAATGGCACCTGCCAATCATAACTGGTAAAATCAAGTGATACTAATTTTGACAAATGAGAGATTGTGGAAGGAATACTACCATTGAGGTAACAATATGATAGATTTAGATGCGTGAGTTTCACTAAATCGCCAATACCAATAGGCATTGAAGACCTAGAAAAATCATTAAAAGCCATGTTGAGTTGTTGAAGGTGTCTAAGCTGGAAGATTGTGCTATTGGAATGTAATTCACCATTCAGATTGCTGCAACTGAGGTCCAGGCCAATCACATGACCTGACACCGTGTCGCACGTGACACCATCCCACTTGCAACAATCTGTACTGTTTTGCCAAGATTCTGTCTTGAAGGAAAAAGAACACGAATAAGAGGGTTTCGATGAAGTGTTGACAGAAAAAGAGTTTTTGAAATGTAACAAGGCAGAGCTGTCATGAAGGTTGCATAATGAGAAAGTATAGGAAATAAAATGAGTAAGCAACAAGATCAAGAACAAATCAAAGGTAAAATAAGGCAATAGAATAAAAAGGGACCTCATTTAGAGCGACTTACACTTAATACTCTATTATCAATATTCTTTTTTTTTTAGTTGATGATTTTGTATGTACCAATTGATTAGCCTCTATTTATATATATAGGAAACATAACCAAACAAGTCTTGGCAGGCTCTTGTTTTGTAGTTAAGAGATGCTTTTCTTCAACTGTATGAGGTACTCCACTAAGAAGAATTTTGTGGTTGCAATTTTAGACTTTTAGTGATATGATGATTGATAAAAATATTAATTTATTAGCATCCATAGAAATATTTGGTGTAGGTTTAAGATGGGTAGGGACTGAAGAAAATGAAAACATGAACTAAATTAAATAATATTTTCTACAAGGGAAGACCAAGACTTTTGAACCATATGCAGCAACTTAAGTTGAAATCCTAATTTGCAGGTTGCGTCTCTATTTACAAGAAGAGATGTTCATTAAGTAGTAATCACAATCAGTATTTACAAGTGCCTATAAAATTTATTTTTAAGAATTAATTTGATTTAAATTTTAGACGGTTAAGGACTAAATTAGTAGTAAAAATGTGAGTTTTCAACTTGTATGTATGTGCTTTTGAGTCTGAGACTTGTGATATGTTTGAATTTCATGAGTAGAGTTGGTACACAAATATTCTTAATAAATTTTGAGTTATGTATGTTTCCATTGCTGAGTTAACATTTAGCAATTTAACCACCAGCGAGTGGATTGAGAGATTCAATGTTTATACTTCAAGCGATATTCCTGAATTTGTGAAGGTTAATGTTACTGTTAACTGTTCCTATGGGGACAGAGAGGTCTCCAAGGATTATGGTTTGTTCATCACATATATCCACCTAGATCAAAATGGGAGTTACTTTCCCCTTCACCCGGTAAAGAATCATGAAGATTCTTCAACTAATGGATCAAATCAAAACAAACCAAACATACAGGAAATAATTTGTCTGAATGCATTGCCTTAATACATGAAGTAAAACCAAATAATACTCATAAAGGTAGTTAATATCATGTCCTTGTATGTGTAAGAGTAATATTTCTTTTAGAACACTATGAACAATCCACTTTTGTTCATTCACACGCACAATATAATGTTGTTATCAGAGAAGAAGATAAAAGAAAAAATAAATCAGAGAGAGAGAGAGTTTTTTTTTTTATTATCAATGAATCACTATTACACATTAATGTTCACATACACATTGGTTATTTATACACCATTTGATACAACACATATGATAAATGTATCTCTCAAGTCTCAACAAACAGCTAACTAAATAACTGAACTCTAACTAACTGTAAAATAGTTATAGGCTCCTATCTCTATTGTTACTTGCATCACAAGTAATCTCTCATTATTGGCTAATTTGAATTAAGACTCTCAACAAAACACTTTAATTCATGTTAGCCAAAACTTCCATTCACATTTGATCTCTTAACTTCTGAAACGCTTGCACAACCGAAACTTTTGTCAACAAATCTGCAATTTCCTCTTCACTCTTGCAATGTTCCAATTTCAGTTTTCTTTTGCTTACTTGCTCTCTCTAGTAATGAAATCTCATTTCAATGTGCTTGCTTCTCTCACAAGCAATGAGATTTTTAGTTAAGTTTATGGTTGAGATGTTGTCAATCTTCTGAGTCACTTTTTCACACTCTTCACAACTGATTTCATCAATCAAATTCGTCAGCTAAACTGCTTGACATGCACGTAGAGATGCAACTATATATTCTGCTTCGCATGATGAAAGAGCAACTACTGGTTCTTTCTTCGTGCTCCACGATATTGGTGTTCCACCATAGAAGAATATACAGCCAACGGTTGACTTTCTATCCTCTATGTCTCTGTTTGAACAATCACTCTGTTCTATGCGCAGCGAAAGTGCTTATTAAAAATAAGTTGTTTTGAGCAAGATGAATAACTAACAGAAAATGAAGAACTGAAATGAGAGAAATAATGAATGGAGAATTTTTATTGATTCACACAACTGCATATTTACAACACATGAGAGAGTATATATATATACAACTACATGTTGTAACAAACTCCTCTAACTAACTACATTGTGATTCTAAAGACATCAGAATCTGCACATCAGAATCTGTCTTCAGAAGCTTCACTTCAGAAGTATTACTTCAGAAGCTTCACTTCAGAAGCACTCTTCAGTTATTGATTACTATTCTAATACTCCCTCTTAATCATAACTGCTGAATATTAAAGACACTTAAATTCTTTCTCAGAAACTCAAATCTGTCAAGCTTTACTACTTTTGTAAAGCTATCAGCAAGTTGCAGCTCTGTAGGACAATAGTGCAGCTCAATCATTCCATTAGTCACGTGCTCTCTAATGAAATGGAATCTTGTCTCAATGTGTTTGCTTCTTCCATGTGAGACGGGATTCTTCGCAAGACTTATGGCTGATTTGTTGTCAATCTTC
>Ga0315913_1000415_pt1 | contig 37089 bp, 18 predicted proteins | sample MpolsnodulesMG_FD_207736 | JGI IMG/M metagenome (GOLD analysis project Ga0315913, IMG submission 207736) | Medicago polymorpha root nodule microbial communities from Los Angeles, California, United States - small nodules | ecosystem: Host-associated > Plants > Roots > Nodule | place: USA...
AACTTTTTTTTTTTAAAACTCGATATCCGATTCAAGGATCGATTAATCTAAAGGGACCAATTCCACCACTCACTTGGCGCCCCGAGGGAATCGAACCTGAGACCTTGAGTGAAGCACACTCCAAGATCCCAAGTCAACGACTAGGTCAACCCCAAATTAATTTTAACTTTATTCTTATTTAACATGAGTTCACCCTCACATGAGTTTTCGTGCATAACAGTTTTTTGGGTCGAATTTTTTTCTTGAAAAACTTCATTTCAAGTTTCAACATTTCGTGTTTGAATAGAATTTCCAAAAAAAAATTAATAATAGTTTAATTTGTTTAACTTTTACTCCCGGTTTGATGACTGGTTTTATTGGTTCGATGATCGGTGTTGATGTCGGGTTGGTTTCTGATGGTTGGTGTTGATGGTCACTATTATAAGCAAAAATTAACTTTTTAGGTTCATTTAATAAATGATGTATTTAGTCAATAATATAGACCAAAAACATCATTTATTGAATGAACCTACAAAGTTGATTTTTCCTTATAATAATGACCGGAGAAAATACCATAAAACTTAATATAACGTTTTCTAAAACTTTACTATCGAAAAACTTATAGGTTTGTATTTTTTTTTACAGGTGTACTAGGTAGTACTCCAATTGGTGCGGAAATCACCATAAATGAAGTTATATTAAGTTTCAACATGTTCTTTTGGATTGTAGCGGAAATCGAACTCTTGAATTTTAAAACTTAACATAACTTCATTATGGTGATCAGTGAAATCGTACATGAGTTTCCTCGAAAACTTTATGAATTGATATTACGGTAGAAACTCTTTAAATTAATACTCGATAAATTAATAAACTCTCTAAAATAATAAATTTGTCAGGTCCCGACTTAGGTTAATGTAAAAAATTGAAAAACACGATAAAATAATAAGATAATAATTTTTCAGGAGATCCCTTTATAATTTTCGGTCCCAAGAAAATCATAAATTAATAATTTATAGAAACTGAAAAAAATATATTACACTCTATTGAAATATGATTCAATAGTTGTCTGTTTTCCTTTAAAGTTCAAGTCTGTTTGGAGCTCATCTCTAACTTTTCTTATTGCATCCAATAGATCAGGTGTTGTATTTTTTATATTGTATTTTTCCAATGCATATGAACTCAGTAGTTACTAATTTACGTTGAGTCCCAAGGTTCGCTGCAACGTAATTCTAAAAGGCATAGACTAATTTGCCTTTTTGTTTGGTATGTACTGTATAATTACTTAAAAACTCTTTAAATTAATAATTATTAATTTATCGATAAATTAATAACTCTCTAAATTAATAAATTTCTTCGGTCCTGACATTATTAATTTATAGAGTTTCTGCTGTATTTTCTTGATTTACTTGATTTACGTTTTCTCCCCTAGGTTTGGTAACAAGTATTTTTCGTTTTTTAGTTTTCGTTAGATAAGTTGCAGTTTTATAAGTGATGTTTTTTTTTTGCCTAATATAATAATTAATAAGTAAAAAAATTTCCATGACTTGAGTTTTGTTCAAAAAACAATCCAGGAAATTAGATAATTATTATAAATTAAAATAAATCCAGGAAATTAGATAATTCTTATAAATAAAAATAAATTTTATAAAAGTTTACTAAGATATAATACAAGAGAAAGAAAACTTAATATATGTTTTTTAGGATTTTTTTTTTTTAACAAAAGGAAAATGTTGTAGATTAGATTATTTTGAACAAATATTCTGAAAAAAAAAAATTAGCGCGCATATGACAGCCCTATAAGTTAAACTTTTAGTGATTTTTTTTACCCTCCTGCTTTTCACGCACTCTCCTAATTTACCATTATACCCTCCATTCAGATTTTATACTCTAAACTATGCTTGGTGGAGTAGTGTTAGCAACATTTTTTTTTGAACACTCTTCCAAACACCCACTTCCTTATTGGTTTAAATCAAAGTAGGTCTCACACTTTGGAAATGGGTTTCACTTAAAATAGTGGGGCGTACATTAATTTCCACCAATAAAAGAGTGAGCGTTAAGAGAGAGTGTCCCTAGCATTCATCATGTTTGGTGTATTTCGGATTTTGTAATCCAAATTGTGATGAACCAATTTTGATCAAATTCAAAATGACATAATTTTTTTTAGGGGCAAAATGACATAATATATATTGACAACAAAATTTAATAATTCATCATCGTATTTTATTAATTGAATGATTATAATACATTTAGATTAAGATAACACTAACAATTACAAAATCTTTGACACTTAGAAGCTTAATTTGTAGTAGAAGAAGGTGGAGGTGTAAGGAGGAGAAACTTTGTCATTCCCCTCGTGCACTCTTAGAAGAATCCGCGAGAACAAGATGGTAGAGTAGGAGAAGATGGAAATTGATCGAAAGAATCCCAAATCCAGTTGGATCTGAAATACAAGTTGAAATGAGACGTCAAACTTTGAATATTCATACTAACCACGTACCTATTTGTCACAGAGATCACTTTTGACCCTGTGTATACGGGTGGCAAAAAGGGCCAAACCGACTCGTCAATAACTCGTCTAAAAATGGTCGGACCAACTATATATGTAGGGTTGAAAATTTCACCCCACCCAATTTGATGGCGGACCGATGGGTTGATCCGTCAATGTTTTTTTTTTTATAAAAAATATTAATTAAAAACTTCACGTAAGCAATGTAAAAATATATAAATTTAAAACCAATTTAAGGAAATCAAAATATATAACTAATGACTCCACTAAAAATATGAAAATAATCATTCAAACATATAAGTCACATAATCTAGAAATTTGTAATAAATCAATAAGAAATTCAAAATAAAAACTTCATGAGTTATCAATCGACTAACTGTTGAAAATATGAGGCTAAAATCATTTAACAAAAGTAATAAAATTAATTGAATTTTTTCCCCACTACACGGAGGAGAAAATTGAAAAATTGATTGTGACTTATAAATAAAAGAAGTGAAAAAGAGTTTCTTTTTAATATATCAACCAAACGGGCCAACCTGCGTCAGTCACCGCCCCGCTTTTTTGCGGGTTGGGTGGAGCGGGCACCCTACAAGTGACGGGTTCAAAATATCAACCTATCTCGTTAAAAAATGGGGGTAAACGGGCTAACTCGACGGATCCAACCTATTTTGTCATCCCTACCTGTGTATAGAAGGCCAACAGTGTTACTATGACTTCCTAACCTCCTAAAACATAAGAAAGAAATACAAGGTGATAATGTGAGTTAGGATGAGAAGTCGTGAATAATGAGTGTGTATTTATAAGCAAAATACCCACATAAAGCGTGTCATCAGTCTATAATACATGTAAAACACCACTTTTTGACCCAAAAATCAATTTAACCTTCCAAAGACTTGCTGACCATTCCACCGTCCAAATTTTGGATCATTTGATAGTACACAATCAGAAAATTTTCCAATATTGCTTTAGAGTATATATTCTGAAACATGTCAAAATTGTGTAAAAACTTGTACGTTAGAGGGTTTGATACAATTCAGATTATATTCTCCGAACCAATTAAGTACAAGATTTTTATGTGGTCTATATTGCACCAACAGTTTCTGTAGTCCACGACGCACGTAACCTTTTCTAAATTGGTGTGTTAAGTTTATTTTTAAACCACACCGCAGAACAATGAACACTTATCCAGTATATATAAACACCAAACAAGTTGCAGGTTACTTCAATGGGGGAAACCTAATATGTTTATGGTCCATGTTGATGTCGCACTATCTGGATTGAAGGATCAACTAGACCAAATTACCGGTCGTCTCATCATAGAGACACAAAAATGGTGGACAATGTTCAGTATCATCGTCTGTCGATATACTTAGGTCGACACGTTCAGTTTACCCAGATGAAGTTCCAGAACGACGACGTGAAAGTCATCTTCTTTATATTTGGTTAGCATAGTTCGAAGAGACTGATTGAGTTAGATGCTTCTTTGATAAGATCTTTTTGTTACATAATTCAAACGAAGTATTTAAGGAATTTTCAAGAGCACATGAGAAGTTGGTAGGGTGAGAAAAGAAAATCTCAAACTTTTATTGGGCTAGACAAAACAATCTGATGAACGTGTAAAGGCCCAAATACAGTTGCAATAATTATTACAGTTTTGTCGATTTAAAGATTAAACTCTTTGAGGGGGGAAGGGACTATGGAAAAATCTGGAACAACAACAAAATAATTTCTTCCCCTTTATCAACTCATTCTTCGCACGATTTCATTCCACCGCTGCTCAATTCACTTCGCATCGCATCGCATCGCATCATCAATCACGGTACTTTCTTCCTCAATTTCGATTCTCTGTCTTCATTGCTTCACACCCATTATTCCATTTTCTTCTTTCCCCCTTTTTCTTTTTCCCAATTTTTTTTGGAATTTTCCCCCAAATTTTTCAATCGATTCGGTTTTTTCCGACTATATAACTCGTTTTTCTTCATTCTCGCTATTCGATATTTCAATTCCGTAAGGTGGGTCGGTGATTATATTGGTGTGTATCAATTTGGGGGAAAAATCAATCGTAGATTTTGAAAACCCTAATTTTACTAATTTTCTGAAATTTTCATACTTTTTGTTTCTGGGGTGTTTTTTTGTGCAATTCAGTTTTTTTTAACACTGTTAGTTATAGTTGATGCGAAATTTAGGTTTGAATCTAATGTTAATTGCATTGCTATGTGTATCAATATATTGGTGTTTTTTTTTGTCAATTGGATTCTGATTTGATCTCTTGATATTTTGTAGCTGTTGATTTGATTCTGTAGCTATGATTCAAGCCGCAATGCGGGGCTATGATCAAGATGTAAGTATTCTCAACTTTAAGATTTGAATTACTGTTATTGATTTTGTTATCTTTGTTTTTTTTTCTTTCTGAATTGAATATGGTTTTTGTTGTGACTTTTTTGTGTTCAGGAATATGAGGATTACGATGATTATGAGGACGAACAACTGGAGGAAGGGGAGGGATATGAAGAGGAGGAAGGGGAAGAGTATGTGGTGGAAGAGCCTCGGAAGCCCACTAAGGAAGAACTGGACTACCTTGAGTTGAGGCAGAAGTTGAAAGAATCAATCAGAAAAAAGATGCAGAAGCAGAATAGTACTTCCGTTGCAGATTCAAGTGGTAGAAAGAAGCAAATTCAACGTGATAAGTGAGTATTGAAACCATCTTTTAACCATATACACAGTCATAATATAATGCTTAGGTTCTGTTTACATTAATTTTTATGAGACTCAATTCCAAACTAATTAGGGAATAGGGATTTGGTTTATGAGTGCATTGCAATTTTATGTTACTCATTTCTTAAAAAGTCCCAGTGTTTGTTCTACTCTCCACCCTATGCCTTTGCCTTGGAGGCATGATGGGAGTTAAAAATACTGCTTTTTTTGTGTGGCAATTTGTATTAAGGGCCTGTTTGGATTGGCTTATTTTTGATATTATGCAAAACAACTTATACAAATAAATAAGCTTTTATGTATTATTCATAAGCTTGTCAAGGTAGTTTATGAAAAAACAGCTTATGAAGTTACCATTTTCGTTAGTGAGAACTTATGAATTAACATGAAAGCTTATTTATTTGCATAAGCTAAAAAATAAGCCATTCCAAACGGCCCTAAGTCAGTCGTTTCAGGAATGCAAACTCATTTTCTTATTTGCTTCACTTTTGGAGACTTCTTTTCTAACAAATTTGCGACCTTTCTCTTTATCTGATTATCCCCATAGATGTACGACCCTATTACATGTCCATGTTTTTTTTATTGTTTTAACTGAAATTGTATTTTTAAATGCGTCATGGTTGGTGTTGCACGTTTCTTTTTTCAGATGTCTGTTGTTTCCTATCTGTAACTTGTTGTAATTGTAAGGCCACAATTATTTTTATGGTCTTGCTTGTGTAACTATTAGTTATGCATGTTTTGCCCTCTTCATTGATATGGTTTGTTGTTTCATAGCACATATAATATGTGAAATATGCCAAGAGGAATAATCTTGAAATATTCTGTCCTCAATATTCATTTGTTGCTACAGTTATGGGTCTTTTTTTGGTCCTTCTCAACCGGTTATTGCACAGCGAGTAATCGAAGAGAGCAAATCGTTGCTAGAAAACCGACATTTGGTGCCCATACCTTCTAACACACCTCAAATTGTATGTATTCAACACCTTGTATTTTTTACTTTCCTTTCAATATTGGTTTATCAATTTCTGCTTGATATTGTTAATCTTCTTTTTAAGGTGTTATGATTAATAATTTATACTGTGGAATTTTTTAAATGTGATAAATATATGGCGTCTTGTGGCTACTGGCACCTGTTTCCTCTTAGTAATGTAACCAAAATTTAAACTAATAAACAACATGGTGCCTTTTTACATTTGTTGGGGTCAGCTATATGGATCAAATAATACTTAGATGTTTTCTCCAAAGTTATTTACCTCTATCTCTCTTCATGGTTTGGTCTATTGTAACTCTGTTGACCTCCCTCTACTTATTAACTATTGAACCTTATTTGTATGGTCAGCTCTCTTCAGCGTCGTTTCTATGTGTATTCTTTATACATGACCAAACTACCCAATTTGTGACTACCATCTTTTCTAGTGAAAACTATCCTGATTTTATATCTAATGACTGTATATATAATCTTAGATTTGTTGGTGTATCGACTCATACATAGGATAATTCTCATATCTTCTATATTGAGTTTAATTTTCTATTGGTCATCACTTCCTATCATTTAGTGGGCGTTTAGAATAATAACTTATTTAGGCTTATCATTTAGCAGGCGTTTGGAACAATAATAACTTATTTAGACTTAACTTATGACGTAGGAACTTGTTTAAGTTATTGAATAGCTTATAAAATATCTTATGATATGTTGATTATCTGTTTTCAGTTTATTTTTGTAAGCTCTTGGTATAGTTTTAGAAACAACTTATGGAGTGTTTATTTATAGTTTACCCTCATATCCTCCACGATCGTAGAAACACTATACTTACGTTCCCATGTAATAAGTGCTTATTGAATATGTTCTTGTTTGATTAGTGATTACACAGTCAGTGGGATGCTAGAATTTCTCATGGTATATGACATATTTTTCACTATTTATTTCACATTGATATTTACTTCCTTAAGCTTCACTTCCAATTGTAAAATCCTCTTAGGAGTGATTCATGATGTGTAATATGGTCAGAAATACGACAGTTCTGTTCTTGCCTATTATGTGGCTGAATAGCTAAGTTGTTAAACTTCTCTTAATTTTGCGTAAATCTTGTATTTTTTTTAGCATTATTCTAATAGATGTTTGTTTTTTTTATGCTGTTCGCACATTGCTTGGGATATGTTTGCTATTAACATTGCTTTGGTGTCTTTTTTGCTTTGTGTTACGTACGTTATGCAACTTTCTCATAAATATCCTGTGTACAGAACAAAAGTACAAGTAAAGTATCTAATGGTGTATTGAAGTCTCCAGCTCAGAAGCAGCCACCCAAAGTCAACGAGGTATTGTAGCTGCTGTATACAATTTGCTTTTGTAACACACTAGTCATTATCTGCTATTCTAATACAATGAACTGTTGTGTTTAAGCAGAAGCTAGTTAAAGCTGAGAAACTCAAGGTTACTAGAGATTACTCGTTTCTTTTGTCTGATGATGCGGATCTTCCTGTTCCATCAAAAGAGCCTCCCTCCAGGAATACATCTGTGCGCAGTTCTGGTATGTTGTTTATATTTTGTGCTGTTCAATTGTGTGGGTTCGAATATATTTTACTGTGATTAAGGAAACTTATACAGGGTTTTTGCTGATGTTAAAGTGGGACAAGCAGCTCAAGTTCCTGGAAAGAGTAAACCGTCTTTTAGCAGTGGTGGCAAGCTCGTTCGTGGTTCTGGTGAGAACCGGAAACCTGTTGCTGGGGCTAGTCACTTAGCTCCTAAACCGCGATCCAATTACAAGTTAAGTTCTACGAGTCAGGCCAGTAAGGTATCAGTAGATTCTAGAAAACAGCTTGGTAACAACAGTGTGAATGGACCAGGCCGGCCGTTATTGCCTAAAGGCATGCCTTCAAAGATGCATGTTAATACCTCGGTGAGTAAATCGGTCACACCTGGCATGAGAAATCCTGTGAATGGTGTGCAGAAGCCAGCCCCTTCAAAGGTTCCATCATCTGTCCCGAAGCAGGGCGTGGACCAAAGAAGAGATGTACGAGAACAGTATAAACCCAGAACAGTACCAAAACAATCAGTTTCATCATCAAAAGCTCAGGTATAATACTATATACACCCCCTTACCCAACAAGAACACGTGAATTTGATTCACCGCTCCTCATCATTATTTATGTTCAATTGCTTAACAGGTAAGTAAGCCGCCACTTAAACAAATTCCCAAGCGTTCTGATTTGCGTGATCAGCGCCCCAAGAGTATAGTTAGGAAACGCCCCCTTGAACAGCCTGAGGAGAATTGGCGCAGCGAGATCAGAAATATGTTTAAGTAAGTTCTCTATGTTTAAGTCCCCTTTTTTCTAGTTGTTAATGCTCGATTTCTGTGCCGTGTTTACTGATAATTGTAAACTTCCAAATGGGGGAGTCTCGTTTTAATGACTGATGGACCTCGTCCTTTCATTTCATATGATTTATTATACTTGATATTGATAATTTTGTTGGATTTTTTGTAGTTACAACCCCAAGAATTATGTTGATGACGATGACGACTCCAATATGGAGGCAGGCTTTGATGATATCTTGAGGGAGGAAAGGAAGAGGTTGGTTTCTATAAAGCTTTTACTATGATATTAACATGGTTCTTCAATCATATTTTTTCTTAATATTTAGAACACAAAATCTACTTGATAATAAAAATCTTTCTTCCATTCCTTAGTTTGTAGCTAAGCAAAAAATAAGAAATATTTTGCTAGAAAATGTTTGAAGCAATCTTTTGAGCTAACAGAAATAAACCAAAAAAATGTAATATTTTCTTGTGCTGATGATTGGCTATTACGTGTGTGCAGTGCAAAAATTGGTAGAGAGGAGGATGAACGTGAGAGGTTGGCGGAGGAGGCGGCGGAAAAGGAGGCGGCAAGGAGGCGAAAGTTAAAGAAGCGTAAGCTTGGCTTGTAACATCAAGAGATTATCGGTTTGATTATCATGAAATCCGACTTGCTCAATTCAGTCCAATGGGGATGATGTTTTGTTAAGCTAGTTTGTATTATATTTTGTAATTTATTTATAATAATGCTAATCATACAACTAATGATTGCAATTTTATATGTTACGAAGAGGGCAAATGCTGGGGAGATAGTGTGATAGATTTGGCCTTCAACCATAAATTTTACAGTATTTAGTAAATTGTTTAGATGAGATGATTTTTGAGTTCAATAACTAGGTTGCTCATTAGTGCGTATGAGACGTTTCAAACTTCAAAGTAGAAACAAAATCAACACATCTCATTAGTAATAATAGTCTTAATTCAAGATGGCATATGACCGGAATTGATATAATATAAGATAATGACACTAACAAATAGACAACATTATTTAATTGTCTCCTGATAAAATACTTTCAAGAAATATTAGCTAATTCTTTTACCTAAGAGAAAGTTGTGAAACAATATCAACGGTCAGTAAAATTAATATAGCAATTAATTTTCGTGTTCTCAGTAAGAATAATATACTTGTTCTTTTAAGAGCTTTTTGATATTGGTTTTGCTACCAGGTGTTCTTTAAACTTAAAGAGATATAAACTATAAGTAGTTTTATAAAGTAAAAGTTACTTTTTAAACTTTCAATTTGGTGAATACTTAAATGCATCGTTTACAAGACAACTTTCTCTTGCTAAGACAACTTTCTCTTGCTAAGGTAGGGAATAGGTTAGACCGAGCTAGGCTTTGTAAGGCTTGAGCTTGGCCTGCCATATTTTTTGAAGGCCTAAGCCTGGTCTGCGGCCTGTCATAGGCTTACCTTTTAGGCCTGAGCCTGACCTTCTGAAAGCCTGATACGGCCTGCTAGCCTGTTTAAAAGCATATTTCATATGAACATCTTTTAATAAGCAATGCGATCTATGTTTAAATAGACTAGCAAACTAATATGTCAATTAGATTAAACTCTATTTTGATAATCAAGATAAGTTTTTAGGAAATTTGATTATATATTGTATCATATTTCAATTCTAGTTTATAATAATACATTTAAATATGCAAAAAATTAATGCATACTAATAAACTTAAATTACTGAAAAAGTTAACAAACTTTTATTTTAATTCAAAGTAAAAAATATAATATAATGATAAATAATATTATTCATAGTTACTTAAATAAGCCGGTCTAATAGGCCTAAGAGGCTTTTTGAATGGTCTTGGCCTGACCTTTTAAGCTAAATATGCTTCTAAAAAAACTTAGGCCTTCTCTATTTAAGAAAAAAGTCTGATCTAGCCTGACCTGACTTGTCGTAGGCTAGGCCGTAGGCTCCTGTAGGCTGGCCTGACCTATTCCCATCCCTACATACTGCTTTTAAGTAATTTTAATAAACTCTACGTGATAACTAATAAAAAAAAACAAAATACTTGCTACTTATATGAAATACTCTGTTTATTTACCTCAAAAAATAAATACTTTTTTTAATTATACTAGCAGAAAGACGGAGAATCGCGTGCCCGTCTTTACGCTCTTTTTATTGCGCTAACACGTGTAAATAAATTATTAACGGTATTTTGTATTAAATTTTGATTTCAATTAAAACTAAAAGTACAGATATTTGTGACTTTCAAATTGTAACAAATCGAACACATCATGTTTATCTTTTTCAATGACAACAATAATTTCACAAATATAATATAAACTTTTACTTTTTTAATAACACAAACAATATGACATCAATATAAAAGGTATAATTGAAATAATAAAAAATTTAGTCTAAAACCCCTATCCCTTTATATATAGTTATATTATATCGTTATATTATTTTCAAAAATATAGTTCAGTTTTTTCTGGAAAGAAATAGTTTAGTTAAATGTATATTAATTAACTATTAATATATATAAAATAAAAATAAAATGTTTTACGCAGTGTATGGCGTCATAAAATATTTGTTCAAATATTTTTGAAAATAATATAACAAAGTAATATAACGATGTGATATGATGATTATGTAAAAAAAAAAATAGTCCAAAACCCCTATCCCTTCATAACCAACCTATGTAATCAGAAAAAAATGTTCAATAATAAGATTACGGACCACATAACAAATCTAATTTCTCGTGAGACCACCTTAACCAATCTTAGTAACACTTGATTTTAATTGGACACGTGTTGTGTAGGATGCATGTTTGTTTGTTGTCTTGTTCTTTTTGGCCGTAGAAGTTTCTAAATAAAACATTGATGATATTTCTATGATGAGAACAATTTATTTTTTTAGAGCAATTTATGATGATAATAATAATAACATAATATCACTCTTCACTTGCATTATTATTACGTAGCAGTATCATAACATGACATGACATAAGCTGAAATCAGTTCAGTTTCAGTTTCAGTTCAGTTCAGATATTATGGTGCAATTGTTGAACTCAACTATGTCTATTTTGGGAATTCCATCCTCTTTTCTTCCAAAACCCACTTCACTACCTCCTCTTTCTTGTTTCAGGTTACTCTTCTACTCCTAAATAATTCATAATTTAGACTATGGTTTTCTAAAGATACAGAAAGAAAAAAATTTAGGTGTATTAGAATTACTAGAGAATTTTTAAACAGTTTTTTAAAAGTGAAATTTGCTTTAATTGAAGCTCTATTGTTTAATTTTTAAGCATTTTTAAAATTTATTGGTGGTTTTATTTTAAGTGAATTATCATAAATATATTTTAATGGAGAAGCTTTTATCAACTACAAGCTAATTTAACTTGGTTTTAGTCTATTCTTCTTGTTTCATTTTTTATACTGTGTTTTCAGGAATAATGGAGATGTAAGTAGCTTACATGAACAAAGGTAAACTGTTTAATTTTTTTTTTAACTGTATATTGTTGTTAGCCAGTTCACACACAAAGCTATTTGGCAACTGATTTTGGAATCTGTATCTTAGGTTAGAGGTTAACAAAAATGAGGACATTTCCAAGGTATGTGTTTTTGTTTCAAATATGTTATGTTTTATAATTAAGATCGAATCGATCGGGAGTACCTGAGTTCGAACTCTGGCTAAATAATCATAAGCCAAGTTTTACTAACCTTCTGACCGAAATCTGGATTACCAGGGCCTTTTTCCTAGATTTCTGAGGGTTAAAACCAAACAATATTGTGTTTTCTACATTCCCCTTTTACTCTTACTATCTTAATTTCTCTAGTGTTTCATTGTTTTCTTATTGTTGTTTTTTCCTTTCTTTTTTTCTTAGTCATTATCTGATGATGGCCAGAATGTGAAACATGATAATATTTGGCAATTATTCAGAGAAGCACAACAAAGTTAGTTCTTTCACCACACTCATACTTGTGGTTTTGTAGAAGAATGTTTAGTAATTTTTGGTATATTTTTCTTATTTCATGCAGACATACTATACTTAAACAATCAACGCCTAGGTGCCATTGAGGAACTTAACAAAACGAAGAAAGAAAAACAGTCCATACTTGATAAGGTGAAGAAATTGGAAGCAGAAAAGCAGGAGAGTGCTGGTAAAAGTGGCTATCTTCTGTTATAGTACTAAAACATGCTTGTAAACAACAAATTGAAACAGAAGATATTAACAAGATAACCAAAAATTTGATAAAATGAACACACGAGTTGATCACGTAGTTTGGCCAATTGTACATATGTTTTCGCAGCAGAACGGCTACTGCGATTTCTATTAATCACAATTAGAGTTACATGATTTCAACTTGTGTTTAAATACTCTTGCTCCGCTAGAGTAACTACACACCCATGAGGATGAGGATTAATTCTATTTTAGCGATGACATGTTTAAAATTAATTCGAGTTTAGCAATGATGTATTTATATATGTTCTTAGAAGCATACAACTCATACTAGACTCATTAATTAAACAATTATTTCTGTTTTTATTTTGTAAACCAGATAAGCTATCAATTTGTTCCGAATTGCTGCTTCGAATAGACTCAATGGTCTTAGGCAATGTGATTAGCCCTGCAGAAGCATCCGACTTTAGAAGTTTGGTCTTACACCATAAAGTGAGTGTGGCTGATGTCTTTAATGTCATTTCACATAAAAGAGATTCTGAACTTGTGGGAGAACTTCGTCACTTCTCAGATCAAAGCAAAAAGTAAGTCCTTCCTGCAGTTGATCGTTTATTTTTTCACATTTACATGTCTGTTAATTTTTCTCGCTCTTCGATTTTGCTTTCTTGGAGTGATTTTTGGAAATATGATTGTTATTCTTTGTATAAACTTCATTCAGGAATAGCTTTCATATTATTCACATTTGCACGGAAATGACACCATTGGTCTCTAGAGGATCTATAGCATCATATGTAACCGGCACATCTCGTGCACTTCAAAGAAGAGGTCACCTTGCAGAGGTTATATTGCCCAAGTAATATAGAAATTAATGTCCATCTGTTTCATTGCTTCTTCTGTTATTTCTTTCAATTTAAAGTCAACCAAAGTAAACATGAGAGTTTTAAGCTATTTTGTGATCTTTATGTATGACTATAAAACTACGATGTAGGTATGCATGCTTAGACCTGGATGAAGTGCAAGGTTTGCGTGAAGTTAATGTGGAGGTTTACTCATATTTTAATGGTCAACTACACGGAAACAGAATTTGGACTGGGTTAGTTTGGCTTTGTTCGTCTATTTGATTACCATAGTTTTGCATATAATATGAATGTCAAATAATATGTACCGGCGGTGATAAAAGAATTAATGAAAGTTATTAGAGCTAATGTTTCAAGTCTTGTTTCTTGTTTATGTGAATAAGGAGTTGATTTATTCTCCTTATTATATTTATTAATTTGTTCCTAGATATAAGGACATAAATCAGAAATTGATTTGTTTCCATTATATGTAATTATTTAGTGTAATTATATGTATAGCCTTGTAACCTCTATATATACAAAGAATAACAATGAGAAAGGCATCAAGCCATTATTTGTGACAGTTTAAAATATACTGATGTTGCTTTCCTTTATACTTACCCTTAGTGTGTGACAGTGTTGTTTATGGCGTTGGAGTCACTTTGATAGAGCCATTGGACCATTCACCGTTTTTCAGCCGCGAGATGATATATGGTTACCTGGATGATTTTGAAAGGTAAATGTAACAAGTTTTGTGATACAAATATCTGGGAAAAAGTTATTGATTGGGGTACTCGAGTATTACATCGGTGTAATTTGATCTCCTCTCTATCAACATGATAATTTGGAATCCATCGTGACCATCATTTTTGTGCCCTCAAACTGTGTTAAAAAAGAGAGATAAAAAACTATACTCTGATATGCTTGTATCTATTATGTATAAAAAAATTGTCAATAATCTTGATGTTGAAATCTTGATTCGTCAGGTTCTCATACTTTTGTCGTGCCTCACTGGATTATATAGTAAAATGTGGGAAGCAGCCCGATATACTGCATCTGCATAACTGGGAGACTGCCATTGTTGCCCCCCTTTTCTGGGATGTATTTGTAAACAAGGTATCTTTTCATAATTTTTGTGTATTGGTATTTTCTATAAAGCTTCTGCTATTGTGAGAATATTGGCTCTGATAGAGGGTAATGCAGATATACTTGAGTCTTAAACAAGAAAAAGAAAAAAAAACCATTTTGAACTTATTGTGAGAAAAACGTTAACTTCAAAGACTGATTGTGCGTTGTCACATAAATCATCATTGCATCTTATTCTTCTGTTTCTGGTTTTTATATTTATAAAATAAAAATAAAAATCACTTGCAATGTTTTCAATCATTTGTTTTGTTTAGGGACTTGGAGGTACCAGAATATTACTGACGATCCATGACTTCAATTCACAAGTTAGTTGCACATGTTTCCCTATTGGATATGCATTTTGTATTGGGTTTTCTCAATCTTGAAACTTCTTCAAGCTGGAATTTTCTTTTAATTGGCAAGAAAATTACATTTAGTTTGTAACGGAGTTAATATCTTCATCGATCATGTCAGTGTTGTAATCGCTGGATGTGCTATATATGTTATAGGGTACCGAGCAACCAGATAGACTGGCCTTATGTGGACTTGATCCTTCAAGTCTTCATCGTTCTGATCGTCTGCAAGACAACACTAATGCACAACTTGTCAATATTTTGAAGGTCTTCTCTTACTCTTGTATTCTTTATTTTCCACCCACTTTTAATCTCTATAAAAATTGTAAGGTGGTATTCGAAAAGCTATTGCGGCTTTCTTTATCTAACTGGTTTTTCCCCTTATCAGTAAATCTAGTTCCTTGGACTAGTTTTTCACCTTAATATTAATTGATTAATTTAGAGAATCTTTACACTTGTATCTCGGAGCAAAGGCATTGTCATTGATGTGTATAGTAAGCAATGGCCTAATGCATTAGTAAAATATCATCAAATTATGCAGTCATGGATTTGACCCTTCTTCATTTCGAGAGTGGGGGAGTAGAGGGTTTGGTCATGAGTTCTCATTTATATTGAGTTTACTTTGTTGGTAATTGTAAGTTTTCATCTATTTCTTCTGTTGGTTCTTCTACCAAGATTATATCATCTGTTACCAAAGTGTATTGTGGCACCATCTCTTGGATAGATTCGTTAAGCACATCTATAACTTCAAAAAGATAAGGACTCAAAGCTGACACTTGGTGTCTATGAAACACTTACTCAGACATGGACACCAAACATGATACCGACATAAAACATCAGTAATAATTTAAGAAAATAAAAATGAACGAATTCAATCACATGTGTCGGCGTTGTGTCAGTCTCGAACACCAGACACGCCTTTGAACTGAAGTGTCGGTACTACATAGCTTGGTGCAACTATTAGTGGGCATCAAGGACCAACTTTGAGGTCTAATCCTATATCTTAGTTCTAGACATTCTTATTGAAAATATCGAAGAGGTAGTGCCACATTGCATTCTTTTTATAGATGATAAAGCCTTAGCTGGACCGCCGATAAAAGAAATAGAAAATTAGGGATGAAATGAAGAATGCTTCGGATTGGATGTGACTTGAAATAGAAAATTACTACTCAAGCATGGAGGACAATGTCACCACACTGTTATGAGACCTCCAATCTTGCATGGAAAATAATGTTAGGCGGTAAAAAATCAACAATAAAGGAAACTTAGTGTCTCAAAGACGAGAATGTTGCATCGGATTCAGTCACCCAAGTCATGATAGAATTAGAAATACGACTATTGGAGAGAATATTGGCATGGCTCCCATTGTAGTTATGTTTTGTGATATCTATGAAGTCAGTTGCTTGGTCATTTTCATATTTAACTTCTTTGCTGGATTATTTCTCCTCATGCTGCAGCATTAAGTTGTTTCAATAACATCATTTCCCACACTAATTTTTTAAGAAATATTTACTTATGACTGTATGATATTGAGTCTGCCATCAAATTTGCAGGGGGGAGTAGTCTATTCAAACAGAGTTGTAATAATGTCATCTATCCATCCAAAGCATGCAATTGTTCGTAATTTGAGTCATGAACTCGAACCTACTTTAAATGTTCATGGGTAAGTATGATGCTGCAACAGTTCAGCATTTTTAATATCTTGTTTAAATGTTTGATAAAGGGTTATTTTTCTTTTACCTGCAAATCAATATTAAAAGTTTTCAACATAGAAATTGTTCTTGTTAATAATATGTTGGTTAATTACTTTAAAAGAATGCCCTTTCCTATCTGTATAACATGGTTTTATACTACAAGAATTTGTTTGGGAGAGCTTATAAAAACATTTTATGATGAAATTGTCCATAAGTTGTTTTCAACTTATTCCATAAGCCCTCCAAGATAGCTTATGAAACAGCTTATAGCTTATAAGAAAACAATTTGATTTGATTTGATTCTTTGTTATAGGAATAGTTTGTAATGTATGTATGCACTTATGCTGTAATTGCCTAACTGAAATGTTTATCCAAACAGGGCCTAAAGTATTTTCCCTTCGACTTTTGCTTAGTATTTAAAATGGATAATCATATTTGGTTGTAGGGACAAGTTATCCGTTTCTCCTTATGGATTTGAGAAATCAACATGGGATCCTTCAACAGACTATTTTCTTCCAGAAAATTTTAATGCTGAAAATATGAATGGAAAGGCTGTTTGCAAAGTTGCATTGCTGCAGCGGCTCGGTTTATCTGAACATTCTTCTACTATTCTTGTAAGTGGTACACCTTTGTGTCATTCAAGCCTTAATAATGTGGTCCACCCTTTCAGAACAGCCTTCTTTAAACTATAACTTTTATCACCAGTATATAATATATATGATATTGTAAATATTTTTGCATGATTTTTTACTTAGATTATCTGTTCATTATTGAAATTTTTATCAGGTTGGATGCAATTTTTCAGAAGGAGCTGATATTGATGAGAAAAAGATGAAGGATATTGTTTTGAATGCTAAGAAGCATGATGCCCAGGTTGCCATCTCTACGAAACTTACAGTTTTTATCCCTTATAATTAGACTTCATATTAAACATGATTAAAGGGAAAACATGAGGTCCAGGTTGCCATCACGTTCATTAATATTGATATATAGAAGCTCCAAACATAGCACTAGCAGTGTGCATATGAAACTTTTAACTGTTTGCTTAAAGGGAAAACATGATTTATTTACTTTTTTAAAATTCGGTATCCGGCCCAAGGATCGAAAAACATGATTCGTTATAAAAGACAGAAAATAATGTAAGGAAGCCATTTGTAAATAGGTAAAAGTTCATATGCAATTTAATTATGGGAGGAGGAAGTAGTATTATTTTTTCTTTAACTTTGTAGGAAACAAAAAAAAAACAATTTAATATTTAATTTAACAAAAAAAATTAAAAAATGACAGCTGTGGGATTTGAACCCACGCCCTTTCGGACCAGAGCCTAAATCTGGCGCCTTAGACCACTCGGCCAAACTATCTTTGATGACTTTGGTTTGCAACATATTATACATATATATTCAATAATACGCTTTTTCAATTTTCTAAAATGAGGCGTGTAATAATTTTATAAAAATACACTTGTAATATTTTCTTGTATATGAAGAAGTCAAGTTGAAGTGTATGTTGATAGAAGATCATGATTCAAATGGATTAATACATTTTCTTGTTTTCAATGATTATTAACGCTCCGCAGTTTATATTTATGGAGACCAGTGAAAGACCAGACTTAAATCAGACACTAGAATCACTTCATAAGGAATTCAAGGTGCCCTTATACTCTTGATATTACGTTATCTGAAAATCAAATAATAATATTTATTTAGACTCGTGTGCGGCTAACACTGTCATTCCATTCAAAATCTGCAGGATGATAATAATATTAAATTTGTGCGTTCATATGATGAAGCTCTATCGCATTTATTATTCGCAGGATCAGACATTATATTATGTCAATCTTTTCATGATCTTACTGATGAAACCCCAGTAAGTCCATCCCCATTCCCTTATGTTCTGATTGTCCACCTTTGATTTTTTATCAACTTGCATTTTATTTCATTTTTGCATAGTAGTATAATTCAATAACATTAATCTAAACAAATTTGGTTTTGAGTGGAAATTTTCGTGTGGCACGTATAGATCTTAGAGGTCAATGGTCTAGTTATCAACATGATTTATGATATAAAGTGCGATAGAGCAAATAGTCTATGTGGGATAAGACTTGATTGTTATTTTCGTTGTTTTGTGGTATGTGAATTGAATATGTAGCTCAAAGCTTTAAGGTATGGAGCAGTTCCAATAGCAATTGACTCTGATTCTCAGACAAACAGGTAGAAGCCCTTAAGAATATTTGTGACATATGTGTATTTGTTTCCATACTTGTGTAACACTCACATCATTCATTTTTTATAGGAACTTCATAAACCATGACCAAGAGGCAACTAAGTACTCAAAGTTAATCAACAATACCTTTGGAAACATGCCACTTGGCCTTGCCGTTGATGAAATTGTACGTAGTTTCTGGTGCTTTTTCTTATTTATGTTTTACTCTATGATTTATGATTTAGAGAACTCACTCATGTTGTGATGACAAACTCCCTCTCTTCCAAAATAAGTGTCGCTTTAGCAAATAAAACTTGTTTTAAAATAAGCGTCGTTTTGCTTCTTTAACGCACCATTAAATTATGACTCATTAATTGATTAGTTATTGACATTGATATGGGTGTAGAGGAGTAACCCATCCAAATGGAAGCGAAGAATAATGGAAGCAATGGCACATGATTTATCATGGGATGGTGAATGCTACGAAGTTCATGTGGCAGCTTACTCAGCTACAAAGAATATGTGAAGTGGGTGTGATGTTCTTGTATGTATTTATGTATATATGTAAACAATTTTTATTTACTATTTTGAGATATATGCCTGATTAGTTATTGTATAATTTGTAAGTGATTAGCCAGCTTTTCAAACTTCGTATGCTGTAAAATCTGAAGTAATCTTACTCGAGAAGGAAGCCGGAAAAAGCATCCGCAACTTTGTTAGCCTCACGATGGATGTATTGAAACTTTTAACACAATAGTCAAGTAAGCAAACTCGAAATATGAGAAACTATATGAGAACAAGGGTGTCCTCCACCACGCCTCTTCACTATAAGCTCAACTGCTTTATGCAAAATCTGATTCAACAATCACCTTAAAAACATAATCTAGAGCTAGCATTACACCTGTATGAATTGGCTAAAGCTCTTCCAAAACAATGGAGGAAGCGCCAAGATTAGAAGAAAACCGAAAATTTTAAACTCCCATCTGAGTTGACAACAATTCCATCACAAGTCGCACAACCCACCATAGTCGGTAACTGCACCATCACCATAAATTTTGACCCATCCATCGCGAGGTTCCTCCCACACACTACGATAAGTTATCAGAGAATCAAAGCTAATGTGATAGAACAAGCTTTAGGACTTCAAAGCATAATGAATACCTTGCAATTGAGAACGAGAACGAGAAACCACTTCTTGCATTGAAATATAAACATTGCTAAACAATTTTTCATTTCTTATGTATCACTCTTATCATTCTTCACATAGTAACCTCTTATATTATTAAGAAGCCAAATTTGGTCATCACCAAGAATAACATTCCCAACTGTAGACATCAAAATGTTGGACCCCAGCTGACATCCTCGAAGACTGTACAATAAAGACTCACCATTCCAACCACACGATGGATATCACAATTCAACTCTCATGCCCTTACGAGCTCGTTGATCATTGGTAAAATTACATCCTCGAGCTAAGTTCCATAGAAAACATAACAATCTCTTCGGCACTGACCACTTTTGTATAATAATTCCTACGCCATCTTCTCCTATTTTGTTTTTTGATTTAAATAGATAATGTTAATAAAGAGAAATAAATTGATAATGTTAATAAAGAGAAAAATAATTACAAGTAGAGTGATGCATATCAGAAAACACTTGGCCATTTTTTAGTAGTGGTAAATTATGTTTGAATGGTGTGAGGATTGTCGAAGAAGGTGATGTATTTATAGGAGGTATTGCGCAAAGTACTGATTAATGCTGATGTTGCTCTACAAATGTTACCGTTTTGGTACTGTTTGGATTACTATTCATAGCCGTTGGTCAACTGGTCAACGACTTTAGTGGTCTTTGTCAGTGATATTCAACTTTTGCTGCATTTGTTTCTCCTACCTGCTGGCAACTGAGGGAACATGTAATGACAAAACTTACTCCCTTCGTCTTACAATTATTGTCTTTTAACATTTTTTATTTTTCTCAAAATAATTGTCACTTTACAATACCAATGCATAAGTTGTTATTTTTTTCTACTACTATACCCTTATTTATTGAATTTTATCCAACTTAACTATTCCACTAACTACAACTAATGAGAATATTTTAGTAAATGCTACTAATTTTACTATTAAAATCAACACAATTAATCATTTCTTTAATAATCGTGCGCAAACCTTAAACGACTAATATTGTGAGACATCTGAAGTACCATTTATGAGATAAATTTGCATGGTTGGAATATGAGAGTAGTCCCAAAAAGTTTAGGTGAAAAATTTGTTGATGTTTTTGTTCTACCTATTGTGTTTGCGTCGTGTGCACATCATGTAGTACGTGGATTGTTGTTGGACGAAATGAACATAATATGTTAATTAGTGGTCATGTGTAATGTATGTCGTAGATGAGACATGCGTTATACAAACATTGAGGTTCCACTGTCCTTTGTCGATACATGCATTGCCAAGCATTGAGGTACGATGTTTGTTGTTGTGACATACATTGCCCGAAGAACAATTTACTCGTGCGTCCGCGCATGGTTGAAACACTAGTTCATATACATTTGAAAACCTCAATTGTTTCTCCTTCTAGCTACTCCACTGAGTATATCATAAGCAAACCAAGACGAAAAATTCCCTCATCATTTGCTTTACGCCAAAAAAGAATATCATCCCCGTTAGCATTGGTCGAAGATACCAACGTCCCAACTCTTTCAAGGATATTGCAAGACACAATGGTATCCAAATCATGCAGGTTTCAATAATTATTCACATCTAACTAATATACTTGCCAAGCCGGCTTGGCAAGCTCATTAGCAAGTATATTAGTTAGAGTTAACTGTTTCAATGAATTTTTCAGTGTCTGGTATTGTAGAGTCCTACCAAAAACTAATTTGTAAAATTGTAAACCATTTCCAATTCTCCACCCATGATTCTCAACCAACTTTCATCATACTAGTTGTATAAATATTACGAGTTAATCTAAGACTCAACTTTCTTACAACCTTTAGCTTGCAAATGTTGTCCCAATAAGCACAAAACTCCTCCGAGCTGGCCCCATAAATGTATTTGTCTTATGTATGTAAGAGAAGACAAAATACAAGTCTTTTTTAATTTGGATGGATAGACACTTTCATCCTAAAAAAGATAGATATTTTAGTAGTATTTAAAAACTAAAATGATTACGTAAACTAACTAACAAATTGGAGCGGTGCGAACCGATCTATGACGAACGATTGCGTAACTATAGAAAGCAAACAAACTTGAATTAAAGATAACACTTACTTCATTCAACCAATACCATCATTACTTAAAATTCTCAATTCCAAATTCAAAATTCCTGCGAAAATGGTACCCAAATCTGGTCAACCTCCCAATCCTTCTTGGTTTACCCCCAAAAGGTGCTTCTTAACTTTTTTCATTTCAATGTCTTTCTAATCTAATAATAATAATAATATATCGTGGTGATTTCAGGCTTCTTATAATATTTTGTGTCATAAACTTGATCAATTATGTGGATCGAGGAGCTATAGCTAGCAATGGTGTAAATGGAACTCTTGCTACTTGCACTGAATCTGGTGTTTGTACTGCTGCTACTGGAATTCAGTATGTTCCACAATTCGTTGACTTTTTTTTTTTTAATTATCTCAATTTTGTTCTTAATCGATGTAATAGTCGTTCGTGAAAACAACGACTTAAAATTGTAATTATTCGACATTTCAGGGGGGATTTTAACTTGAGTAATTTTCAAGATGGAGTTCTTTCATCTGCTTTTATGGTTGGACTTTTAATTGCTTCTCCAATTTTTGCTTCCCTAGCCAAAAGGTGAAGGATCATTAATTTCTTCAATGTTGCATTTTATATTTATGCATTAACCTTGTAATGTATAATTTAATGTTAGCTCTGAGGGCTCCATAGTCAAGTTGCATTGAACCAAAGTTATCATCTGCGCGCAGCTGCAGAGACTAATCACATTGAAGTAATGAGATTCATTTAAGGGGTTGATCTCTCCTAACAAATTTTTTTCCATACACACCAGTCAGGGATCCAACCCTAGACCAAATGGTTAAGGGACCTAAGCATTCGTTTTAATGACTCAATATGATGTGTGAATTCTTGAGTCTCTTGATCCAAGTCTTGAGTAGAACAAATTGAATATTCCACTTCCGACAAGATTGTAAGACTACCTCTTACTTGTGTGTTTGTGGAGGAGAGGAGTTGTTTGGTTCTTGTAGGACTATGATATTATGTTTGGATGGAACTGTATCCAATATGTTGTTGAGGAACTGAACTGTTCATTCCAAAAGGTTCGACAGTTTATATCTCCAGCAATAAGAAAAGAAAGAAAGGAAAATTGTGTTTTCTAGATTTTGATTTCAAATTCACCAAAGTTCTTGTTGCTGAAGAGTCTAAGGCCTATATTTGAGTTACTTGTCTGATCATTCCCGTTCTTTTAAAATTCACATCAGTGAATAACAAGCCTGTCATGGATTAAACAGTTCAACTCCTCCTGGACCATGCACAGTACTGTGTAGTTTTTTTGTTCCCCTAAGTTCTTACTCTCAGTTTGGTTAATGTAATCACAAAGGTGTAAGAATTCTACAGATGAGTAGCTATTTCTGCTCATACACAGTTTATTATATTTATAGTTCTAAATGAATTGACTATTTATTCTCATGTGGTTTATCTAATCTTTATCTTTAAGGAAATAGAAAGAAAGTCACTTTTGTTTCTCCTTGTTTCTGTAATGATTTTACGTAACCTTCCTATCATCTATTATGAGTTTCTTTGATCAACTGTGAGCCAATATTTTTCATTTTGAAAATCTAGACATTGAAGGGAAATGAATGATGTCATCTTTCCGCATGTTAAGTGTCATGATTGCATATCATTTTATTACAAAGTGATACTATAGAGTATAGAATCACATGAATTGGACACTGACTATTTCAACCTATATTCTAAGACAAAGCTTATGTAGCTTAACATGAGATAAAATATTTGCAAACTCCATGTTTTCCCTATAATTGAATGGTGATCTAATACATTATTATGTTTTCAGTCACAATCCATTCCGGCTTATTGGTGTTGGATTGTCTGTTTGGACATTTGCAGTAGCTGGATGTGGCAGTTCTTTTGATTTTTGGTCTATTGCAATATGCCGAATGTAAGGGAATATTTTAGTGCTTTCAACTTTTCAAGACCTTCACCATTTTCTTATTTTATATTTGAGTCAAGACTGACAGCATTTTGTTTCACAGGCTAGTCGGTGTAGGTGAGGCTTCCTTCATAAGTCTTGCAGCACCATTCATAGATGACAACGCCCCTGTTGCACAGGTGTGACTTATTTCTTCAGTCCCCTCCAGAATTCGTTTAAAATGTTTCTCTACAATTTAAAATTCAGAGTTTCAGCTTTATAGTGTTTTTATTGATGGCAGAAAACAGCATGGCTTGCTACATTTTACATGTGTATACCAGCTGGAACTGCTCTGGGCTATGTTTATGGTGGATTGGTAAGATTACTCGCACAATCTAGCTTTGTTAAGATGGTTTTTATCGTTTACTTTGGTTGGTGGTGTGAGCTAATTGTTTTCTTTCTGTCATGACTCATGGCAGTTTTTACTATACCTGTTAATTGTGTTGTCTCATTTCCTCGGTGTGTGTGTGTGTATCTACATATATATGGATATAGATGTGCATATGACCTTGTCATAGCATCCCGCTCATTTACTGAAAACAATGAGATATTTGGGTCGCCACATTAGCATCCCACCCATTTGCTCTGGATAACCTGATGTGAAAGGAAATGACATTCCAAGGGAAAGTGGCATAACAATTTTCTGGCCTAAGCAATGTTCTATTAATCCAACTTGTGAAGATCCAAACCCCCTTCTTTCTTAAAACTACACCACTGGTCATATTTCATATCTGTAGTACCTGACAAAAAATCCCTCATAATTTTTTTAGTATCTGACACTCCCAACTGTGATATAAAAGATAGATGGGTATCCTGAATGAGGATAATCTGCCCCCTAGTGAAAAATAAGCCCCTTTCCAACTCTATAGGAGCTTTGAGATTTTCTTCATACTGGAACGTCCTCGTTTCCTAGATCTGACAATCTGCTATTGATGTAAAGAGGGGATCATTTTGACAATCTAGATTAACACCCACCATACTGCTTATAAACATTAGTCTTTGACCAAGAGTTATGTCCATAAAGCTGAGAGAGATCAGAAATCTCATCTTCCTTTTTCTAAAAGTGAAATTCTTCCCTTAGCAAACTGTGAATGAGAGACAACAACCTCTTTCAAGCCCACTTTAACTCCTTCGGTGGACCCAAATGCAACTGCTCTAGAAATTGAATGGTCAAGTACTTCCTATAATATAAGTGAATGAAAAAGAAAGGACATAGCTTGAATTGAACCATTGCAAAAAATATAATGGAATTCTGCAGAACTATTGAGTACATTATCCATGCTTTTAATTTAGGGTCATGCTAACATCTGTCTTAAGGGCACATGTTAAGAATTCTACAAATAGCAAATATTTATTGAGAAAAATTAATTTTCAACTTTTTGAGAAATAAATTGGCACAATTTCCAATACATAATTTCTACTTTTTGTATTTGTAGAATCCTTAACATGTGCCCTTAGGGAACATGTTAGCATTTCCCTATGCAAAACTGTTTTCAGAAGAAACTATTGTATTACCCTTATATAAGCTACTGGAAAATTGCAAGCTCAATGACCATGCACAGCTCGTTTATTATTATATAAGAATTTTGAACATTGTTTAGTTAGATAACGAGTCTGCTTCAAATTTTCAAATAATGTTGTATAGGTTGGAAGCCAATTTAACTGGCGCGTTGCATTCTGGGGTGAGGCGATTTTCATGCTTCCTTTTCCCATATTGGGTTTTTTAATAAAGCCTTTGCAGTTGAAAGGTAACCATTTTATTCTTTTGAGAAGTTTTTAATTGCCCTTAATTCTTCTAATCCTTCTTTAGTAACTCGTTATCTGATTTCTGATAATAGGTTTTGGTCCCATGGAATCCAAACAGACTCGAACATCTAATGAAAGAAATGTTTCAGAACATGGAGGTATCTCTACATCTTTTGTATACTACTACGGCAATTTATGCTCTATATTTTTTTAGATATCTTTCTGAAATTTATGGGAGACATAAATGTAGGGCAGATTTGGTTTCTGTTTTTATTTTAAATTTTAAATACAAAAATGCTACCAAGATTTCACTGTTTCATATTTTTTATGTTTTGTATGAGATACAGTGATTTTCTTTTCATTACCCCTGTTCATATACTATTTGAATATAAAAAACAATGTGAAAAATAGGGGGTATTTTTGCAATTAAAAATTAAAACAGAGAATGGAATTGTAAACCAAACAAGCTTGTGGGAAAATTCAAAGGCTAGACAAAATTTGCTAGATAAATTTTAATTTTGAAATACAGCAGTAATACTAACCAAGAGAAGAAGAGGATAGAGTGTGTTGTCTTCATAGAAAAATAAGTGAACATTTTACCTTTTTTGCTGGTGGGTATCCATATGTATCTGTTATTAGTTGAAGATTTTTTTTTGTTGATGTAGCCTTAAATCATGTTTTGCAGTATGTCTGGTTTACATTCAAAAGCTGCAATTGCAGTGAATGCCAGAAAATGTATTGCCTTTATAGTAATTATATCTCTCATAGTTTTTAAAGGTTATTTTTCATCCTCAAGGAAGAAGCCATATTGTTTGGAAATCATAAAAAATTAGAATAATTGTATGTACTTTAAGTGTTGTATGTATCAATATTTGAAAACTTTTTGTTGCTTCCCGGTTCCCATCTTACCTTTGTTTCCTTTTGTATGGTCTGTTTTTTTCTTGTGGTACTAAATGATTTTTATGCTGGTTTCCCTTGTATATAGATGATGGCATCCTTGCAGAAGATCAAGCCTTTATCAGAGGATCCAAGTGAGTTGCTCTGTTGCCTTTGATTTTCTGATTTTATTTGTGTTTCCCTGCTTCTGTTTCTAAGCAGAGGAAAACCCTAACACCAAAGCAAATTTTTAAACATGCACAAAAAATGGGAAAACAAAAATGAAGTTAGGGGCAGAATTCTACCATGTTAGATAGAAGTCTTTGTGACTTGAAGCAACCAGTGACCTTGTCATTGGCACTATTGCAGATTGATAATCTTATCAGGACTCTAATCAGACTGAAAATGATAGTATGCATGTAGATAGTCAGTCAGAGACAAAATCACATACGCATGCGCATGCACATGCATATGCATACTCACATAGTCACATAGCTTACTGGAAATTGGATTATCTCACTTGATGTCATGTTTCATTTTGCTATTAGATCGATGCATTGATCTTAATATAACTGAAAAGAGAAGAAAGTTGCCATAGCATATTAATCACTAATGCCCACACTTTCACCAATTCCTACTTTCAAAGAACTTTTCTTGTAACCTATTTTAATGTTTTTGCATATTATGATTAAAAATCAGTTTTACGCTCTCGTGATGGGTGCCCCCTCTAAAGTTCGAGTAAATTTTAGGACCTCCTTAGCAATCTTGTTTTTTTCTTGTGTTCCAAGAGATTAATCAAAACATTATTTATTCGACAAGTTTGAGTAAGTTTGCGATCTTGTCAGGTTAACATCCAAATTGGGGAATCAGTTCACCAGATTCTTGAACGATATGCAGGAGCTTTTGCATGAGCGTGTGTATGTTATAAATGTTCTAGGTATTGTTCCTTTTCCTTACCTGCTGATAACTACTTTTCTCTCGTTTATCTCTGGAACTTAAGGTTTATCATATAAAAAATGGGAACATTATTTAGTGTGATTGTTTTATCGACCATAATTCCCGATAAATTGAATAAATTTTTATTTTGAGGATTCTAAACTATGTTATTTCTCTCCTTACTTGAGAATTGAATTATTGCCAGGGTATATAGCGTACAATTTTGTCATTGGAGCTTACTCCTACTGGGGGCCAAAGGCAGGATATAGTATTTACCATATGGTATTTTCATATTTTCCTTCATTAATTTTATCGTATTAAGTATTGTGAGAAACTAATCAAGAAGGCCTTAATCTTAATGCTCTTTTTTTATTTGAAAGTTTGGTTTTTGAGTCCAATGTAGTTGATTTATTTATCTAGTCGACCACAATTAGTGGAATCAGACTTCGTTGTTGTTGCTTAATGTTGTTTGTGTGTTATTGTTACCTTTTTACTTTGGTACAATTCCAGCATTGCTGGTAGGAATGCACTTCCTTGACAATTTTTTTTTGACAGAGTAATGCTGACTTGTTGTTTGGAGGTATTACAATTGTTTGTGGGATTTTTGGGACTTTAGCTGGAGGCTTGATTCTTGATAAGATGTCTTCAACAATCTCAAATGCTTTCAAGGTAAACATGGTTATGCCATTTACATGCACTATAAATAAGTCAAATGACTGATGAATCCCGCTGTTTTTTGTCCGTTATTTGATTGAAAACCTAGGCTCGCAAAGGTTGTGTATTGCTTGGATTTAAAATATCTCTTGACCTAGATACAGGAAAATGATTTACACCAGTAATACTATGCATGATTTCCTGAATTTAATGTCATTGTACACAAGGCTTTGTCAGCCACTTTGTGCAAACATAAAACAGAGATAAAACATGTTGTGTACATGTGTATTTCTTTGATTAAACAGAGATTGCCAGTGAATTTGTATCCTTATCCATATTTATTATATTTATGAGAAGTTCCAATGAGTTTGACCTTATTTTTTTAATCGTTCATGGTAATTTTATGCTACACTGTTTAGTTCATTTCTTCTTTGGCTTCCCTTGTTACAATTGCAGATTCTTTCTGGAGCAACATTTCTAGGGGCAATCTTTTGCTTGGTTGCTTTCCTTTTCAAGGGCTTGTCTGGTTTCATCATCCTCTTCTCTGTGGGTGAACTGCTGATATTCGCCACCCAGGTAATTTTATGAATCAACTGCTGGATTAAATTTGTTTATCTCTTAAAAGTGTTCACCTGCTTTTTTATTTGTATGAAAGTTGCATTTTATTGGTTTTGTATTGGATTTTATTTTGAGATTGGTTCATCCTTTTCACTTCTTGGGCGAGTTTACCGACCATTCCGTCTGTGTATCTATTTTGTAGTTATTGCCTTAAAGTGTTCATTGCCTTAATTTGGATTTAGTCAATGCTCTCAGGCAACAATCTAATCATTGGATACTTCTGTTGCCTGCTTTAAGGGTGACCCTGTATATAATTTCTTTTGAGGGGTTGCAGACCATAGATCTATAGCACAATTATATCTTGGATTTAGACATCTTGCTTTGGACTGCTTGATTAACTACACACCAGACTATGAAAACCAGAGTCTAATTTTTAGTGATGTGATGCCTTAGGGTGTTTTTAGTTTTTAGAAATGTTTTTTCTTTCATCAATAATTACAAATTTGTTACTTTGCTTTCACTTAATTTTTTTTTTTTTTTGGAAACGATGATAAATATAACATTCATTTCTTGTATAATTACACCTTGTTATGTCTAGAGTAAATGTTAGTGCTTTGAAAATTTTACCATATAATGATGATGGTGAGATATGCATTAAGAATATTGTTTACAAAGAATTTTTTCAAAAAATATGATTTGATTTTAGCAATCTTATTGTTTAATTTATTGAATTTTGTGGTAGTTTTTTTAAATATTAGTTGGATATCATAGCACGGTGTAAGGGAAATACAATGGACTTTTCACCTTTTATTTTGTACTTTCATAATTTAAGTCATGGTTTGGTTGCTCATTTAATAGTAATTATATATTTATTGCATCGATCACACTGATGAAATATCAGAGTGTGTGCATTGTTATATTAGGCTGGTCTGTTGCTTGATTTTTTTTTGGTTGTACTGATGGAAATCCGCGCATTTCGCATGGACCAAAAATACTAGTACAATTATTTGAAAACAGGAAATAAAGAGAAGGTTACATTTTTTTGTGAGTTTATTAATGAAAATATTACATTTGTGTAAGTACTAACCAAATGCATCCTCATTTGATTGGATATGCCACTTCCAGATTTCCTTTGATGGCATGATGATAGTTCGATAGAGATCTCAATCATCTGTTCATCAATTGATATTATCTTTCTGGATTGAATTCTGATATAATCTCTTTATTAATATGTGGTTGATGACATAGTACTATTTTTGCAGGCTCCAGTAAATTATGTTTCTCTCCGTTGTGTAAAACCAAGTTTGAGGCCGCTGTCTATGGCAATTTCGACGGTTTCAATCCATATCTTTGGTGATGTCCCTTCCGCACCACTCGTTGGGGTCCTTCAGGTTGCACCTAATTTCCTGATATTTTTGTTGTCATACATGAATTTTGTAAGATGATTCACTTATATTACTCTAGTGAAGTTCATCTTACCTACTCTGGAGTCTGGCCTTCTTAGGATGGTCTGTAATCAGACCCGAGTTTTGCCTTTTCTATTGACGTTTGTATGTTCAATCCAATGTAAGTTGTAGGATACATGATACACATGGTTTAATTTCTCATAGTATTGTTGTTTTAGCCGTGTCATTGTCTACTTAACTTTCCCATTGATGTGAAGGAGTTCAAGTCTTAGTTTGCTAAACTAGAAGATAACTAGTAATGTGCCCTTTAAAGATATATTGAAAGATGTTTGAAAAATTAGTGGCAAGAACAAAACAGATTTCTGTTTTGCATATTGATGTGGCCATCATGAAGATTTGCTGGCCTAACTATTCTTGACAACACTCAGCCTTTTGCCTTTTTTTGTTTTAATTTTATGCATTATCTCAACTCTAAGCACCTCAGTTTTCCTGCACAGGATCATATTAACGACTGGAGGAAAACATCTATTTGTCTAACATCAATTTTCTTTCTTGCTGCTGGAGTATGGTTCATAGGTAAGCGTCACACAGCTTTACACGTAATTTACTAGTTATTCATTTCTTTCTTTATATCACGAGGGGAGCTGTAAGTTATTAATGACGGAAATGCCAACCCTGGCTACTCATCGGTGATCTCATTATGTAATTAACCTGAAGTTTGAACTTTTTCCCAAACCTAATGTGTTCTAGTAGAGATCAAAAGGGATGTGCAGGTATTTGTTCAATAAGAACCTTAATGACAGTACCCCTAACTGGATATACAAAGAAAGTTTTACTATTGAAAGTTGATATATACGTACCTGGATTATTTATAGTTACTTAATCATATAAATTCTACAGGAACCTTTTTGAAAAGTGATGATCTCTTTAACAAACATGATGAAGAAGACGAATCCACCGCAACTCTAAGAGGGGTAAGGAAGCCATTGCTTGAAGGAAGCATTGATGCTTCCAGTCAAGCCTAATTTCTCACGCACTTTTATTGCTTATGTTATGCTTACAATTTGCAAATGAAAGTATCCTGGTTTATCTTTCAAGCGGTAAAAATCAGTAGCATATTTTCTCTAATAATCAGTCATATAGAAAATGGTGGGTGCTACTTTTGATATTTGTTGGTAAAAAGGATATAGCATAAACTTTATGTCTGGAGGAGCCTGCAGAAATATTTTCCAGGTCTTGTAACCACTCATCACGATCAAATTATCGTTCCACTTATCATGATATTGGATAAACTCTCATCATGATCAAATTGTTGTTTCTATGTAAGTATTGTAATTCTCAGGTCTTGTCATGAGAAAGAAACGAGTAGTGGATATTTGTTATTCCATTTCATGTAATTATTGTAATTAAGTACTGACTTCAAAGGAAAAGAAAAACTAGCAGCAGATATTTTCTGCTGTAAATGTGTACTTGCTCAAAGTTTCTTTCGTTCTATAGAATTCTATAAGCTTTCAGGAACAATCAAAATGCTCTTTATTTTTTCGTCCTAAGGTTAGAAAATGCACGAATATGTCACCCGTCATGACAGGAGCAAACATGGAATACATAGAAGAGCATGTCATTACACAATGGAATTCTTTTCAATAAAAATACACGAATATGCTTTTTTTAATTCAGAAAAAGGGAGAGGAGTGAACTTAGAAATATGAATGAAGTAAAATTATGTTTGTGACTTTGTCCGTTTTCTTTTTGTAACAACGTTTATTTGTATTGAAATAGCTTATGAAGAACTCACTAACAAAAAGAAGCTTATGAAGAAACTAGCAACCAATAAAAAAACATGTTATATACTTTAGTGTACACTCTCTCCTATCACTACTATAAGCAAAACTCCACTTAGATACATCGAATAGTTACTGTATCTATTCTATAATAAAGACTAGATACATTAATTTTATTCAATATATTTAAAAAGTGAAGTTTTGCTTATAATAGTGACCGAATAGAGTACACATTTTCATAGGTGATTAGAAATTTAAAAATTAAGTTCACAGCTTACGATTTCTTTACTAGGAAATCTCATTTTGTGGTGATTGTTCTTTTTACTTCAATTGTGATGATCTCTTTTAGATCTTGCTCAAGGAATGTTATAGCGTAAATCATTGATCAAAATCAACTATTGATTGTCACATTTAAGAATTTTGTTTTAAAGTTGTACCAAAATAATGCATCAATCAACAAAAAATTTGCTTCCTCTAAAAAAAACAATAAACTTGCTGATTATTTGGAGTTTAAACTCCTCGAGAAGATTATTTTTCTCTTCATTTTGACTCAAGAATATTTTTCTTTAAAAAGCAAAATCACAACTGAAATTATTTTCCCTCTCACACACTCCTCGTTCGTCAGAAAATACTCTTGTTCGTATTTTATAATTCAATAGTGTGGTTTTTAGTTTCAGATATTAGAATATGGATGGATCGTAACCAAAAAAGATATTAGAATATGGATTATGACCAACAAAACCATGTTTTAAGCTAATTTCCGTATTTTACACATCCGGATTTTAGAATTCATACGAACTACTAAACCAGAAAACATGAAAAATGCAGAAATTGACTGAATCAACCAATTAACCCTGGAATTGATATTTTAGTGGGTACAATGACTTAGGACACACCCTAGCCTGGTGGTCCTTTATGATGATAATGGATACGACACGAGGAGGTTAATAGGGCTTCCTATCGCCGAACCTAATTAATTTTTCTGTTTTAAATTTTCGCATCCTAGATGTTGTTTTACCCACATACATGTGCACAATAATAATTTAAAATTTAGAGCTAGAGACTACAAGAAAAGCCTTGGATTTGAATTTTCTGCAAACATACAAAATGTCGGATCAAATAGTTGGTTGAATCCAGATAAGACAACTTATATTAAAAGAGACTATAAGAAAATATTTATGAATAACTTATACTTAGATGGTAAATATTTACATTAGAGTTAAATCAAATCATCTATCATGATATTGAAGTCTCACTTAATGCCACAAGATGATTTGATGGGAAGCTCTAAGTGCCACCCGATTTGCAACTCCAGTTTCGCCCGCGAAAACAACAAAACTTGTGGCTTGATGGCTTACATAGCAAAGTAATCCCAATTTTATATATTAAACTTTTTGGCTGTGTGTATTGACTTTAAACAATGTGGGACTTCTTCAGCCTCTACCACATTTTACAACTCCAACCCTTTTGTCTTTCTCTTTAAGAATGGATCACACCATTGCCTCACACTGTTATGCTTATCTTATATTTATTTCATTTCACTCAAAGTTTTGCTTGGTTTTCTTGATTTTTTATAATTCCAAATCTACCTGTTATTCCTTGGAACTTTACTGACAACATTGCATTCACATTAATCTATTCACATTTTTCTATTTGCATTCCCTAAAAAAAAAAACATTTTTCTATTTGTTAAAATTCAAATTAATCCTACTATAATATGTAGGTTCCGCGTAAATTTGCTATAATAGTGTGTTAGGTAGTGTGATGTTAACATTATTCATTTTTGTTAATTATCACTTGTATTCTCATTGAATTGGATCAAATCATTCAAATATAGTGTGTGTTACCATTGAAAGAGGTTTTCCATCACCTTAGCCAAAGAATCCAGTTCACAATTGGAAGGAGATGAAGGGGCTCCTCCATGATTTTTGGTTCATTTGTAGTTTTGTACCATCTTCCTCATTTTCTCTTATTCAATCAATACCATGTTTCCTAACAAAAGCCTCAAATGAAGTTGAAATAATCTGTTATTCACTGTAGCACTTAAAGAGATTAGTCTTCATGTGCTACTTTTCCCCTTTACTTTAAAAAAGAATGCTTCAGAGCTTCCATAAACAAATTGAACCTATCATACATCCATTGATCATCTTCTAGGATACATCTGCCATTGATCATCTTCCATTGATCATTGTCGCAATGCTTCCCATTCAAGGTGAATTTTGCTGAGAACCGATTCCGATCAGAAAGAGCATCCTTAATGGTGAGCATGTTGTGATCAACGTAACATCAACCTCATCCTTCTGGACGTTGCTGGAGAACAGATTCAACTGTAAAATGAGAGAGTCCTCTGTCTCTCTGACATTGCAGACACGGAATGACAATTACCAAGAACTTCAAAAAGTGTAGTAATCACTTCCCATAAACACAATTAACAAGGAAATGAGGCCATTAATTACTTGTAGTGTAAATATAAATAATGTGTATCTGAGTACATTAATCAGGTAACTTTCAATGTTCTCTGTCACCCAAAAAAAAAAAAAAGACCAAAGATTTAACTGTTAAAACTATTGGAAATACATTTAGTTAAGATAACTTGTTTGTTAGTAATCAGTAAGTCCTAGCTACTCTTGCAAATGCCCAAAAGAGGATAATTCAATGTAAAACCATTATAAAACCTAGTCTAAGATCTAGTCTGTCACACAATTGATCCGAGGTAAAACCATAAATTCGTATCCAAATCAGGATAATTCGGTCTACGCAAAATCAGCATGAAAGGTATGTTTTTCTTTACCTTGGGCCTTTGACCACCTTTATTCCCAAAAGAGGCAGCCAAAGTAATCGACTAAAACAGTGATAAATGAAATAGGGAACTACTTGAGACAAGAAAAACAAAATACACTGAAGAAGAAAATATCATTCATTGCAATTCACGTGGTAATAACCATAAAATCAATATTCAAAAACACCTCCAAAGGAAAGATAACATGAAATTAACTATGCACTTTTAAGTTGTAATCCATTATATTACAAAAGAACATGAACTAACCTACAATAACAAGTATTGTCTGTAATCCTATATCGCTTCAAGTTACAGACAGTCTTCCATTTTACAGCGCTCCTGTCCAACTGTTCAATTGGGTTGTTCGATCTCCAATAATATATTGCCTAATGTAAAACTTGTCAAAGTAAAAGAATCGAAACCATTATGGTTATCAAAAAAAAAGAAAAAAAGAAATGGGAAATGAACACTACAAAACAGCCAAAAAAAAAAAGCTCTTACAACTTGTTTGTACATTACATGCTAATGAACAAGACTAAGATCTGTCCAGTTAGAAGGAAGCATCCCCAATCAAACATGTATGCACAATTTGAGAAGACTATTGATCTCTCCACCTAGGACTTGGCATGGTGAAGAAGCTTGAAGGAGATAATGGAAACATAAGGCCGGGAGAAGGTGGTGGTTGAGGGCCAGGCCCTAAAATTCCTGACTGTGCCATGGGTGAGAACGGAAAATTGGGTAGTGGTGATGGAAACTGAAAGCCGGGTGACAATAGTGGATAAGGTGACCGAGGGGACAGTAAATTCATGTAACCAGTTGGAGAAGGCAGGAGAAATTGAGAGGTTGGAGAAGGTAAAAGGGGAGGGCCATTTCCATGTGGTGGAGGAATACTAGGCATTGGATGATTATGGGCATTCATTGGCGGTACAGGACCATTGTTAAACCTTGGAGAAGGGATCGGTGGCACGTTAGGGTTAGGAAGCAAAGCCGGTGGAGGAGGTTGAGGCTGATAATTTCCTTGTACTTGTTGTTGAGGGTATGGATGTGGTTGAGGCTGAGGCGGAAATTGATTACCCCTTGAACCTGGATCCATCATCGAATTCTGAAGATACCGCATGTAAGCAGAGATTGGCGACTCAGTTGTATTGGCCCACAAATCCCCGGGTGTCAAAGGAGTAGGCGATGGTTGTCCATAATGAGCAGGTCTAGGTGCATTATTGTAAGGAAGTGGAGGAGGGGCTGCAGGCATTGGCATTGGTGGTGGCAAACGAGGTCGGTTGATTGGCGATAGTGGGGGAGGTCTAATTTTCTGCAAGCGCATACTCTGCGGTTTTGGCGGAGGCCTGTGTGGAGGCCGAGGTGGAGGTTCCTGAGAAGGTGATCCAGTAAGCTGCTGAACAATATCCCGAAAATCGTTCTTGCTTATGTTGTAAACCTGAGGCTGAGGCTGTTGTCTAGCCGCATTATTGCCGAAATTCGGTTGATGTAAAGGACTTTTCCTTATATTCTTACCCATTTTATTAACACCCAAACTGTCATTAATTCTGTTTTTGGAATTATCCATTTCCAAAAACAACTCTTACTCTAAATCCAATGATAAAAATCACTTTTTCTAATTTCACCAAACCAAACCAGTGGCGGAGCCAAGACCCTGGGTCAGGAGCTTCAAATTTTTAAACTTTAATTCTCCATAACTCCTACAACAACCAACACAATAACAAACTTTAAGATTCAACCTAGGTATGCATGAGTATGAAATAAAAATCAACATTCTTTCAACACAAGTTGCAAGTTGGAGACTAAGTTTGGGTCAAAATGTTGTCATAAAAAATATACTAACTATTAACTATGGGAGTATGAACAAAAGTTCAAAACAATGTCACAAAAACTGTAAAATTAGAAGCTTATTGAATGAGTAAAATTAGAGTAAAACAATGTCACATAAACCATTAAAACAATGTCACATGAGCTGTAAATTCATATAACACTTCAGTTTTAAAAATAATCCTACTGGTTTACACGGCAATTTTTTTGTTTTTCAACTTCAAATTGAAACAGCCAAAATTATTATACCGAGCCGGCATAAGACACACCGGACAAGGAACAAGAACGAGACAAATACAAAGGTTCCGTATATGCGGAACACCAACCCAAAAGAATGTTACGTCTGCATGTGGAACCCCTCCCCGAAAATCAAAACGAGCCAACCCACTCACAGGCGCACCGCAACCAGAACAACAACCGCAAAAAATCAGAAATCAAAAAACAGTAATACAGAAAC
>Ga0315913_1000416_pt1 | contig 37088 bp, 19 predicted proteins | sample MpolsnodulesMG_FD_207736 | JGI IMG/M metagenome (GOLD analysis project Ga0315913, IMG submission 207736) | Medicago polymorpha root nodule microbial communities from Los Angeles, California, United States - small nodules | ecosystem: Host-associated > Plants > Roots > Nodule | place: USA...
ACATTTTAAAACCAAATCGAACCAAACTGATAAATCATGACCTGAACCGAGCTGTTTTAGTTTAGTTCTAGAACTGTTGGTAATGACTCGAGTTTTTCTGGTTCGGTTTTTTGTGGACTCAAATTCATTGGAGTTCATCATTACAATGAATCATTCCAAACCCTATTCATTTCTAATGTCATGGCAAATCATTGCCTAAGGATGATGTACCTCTAAAATATCCACTATACTCTTTCAAGTAACAAGAGAAATGTCTTACCTTCGTAGCTTCATATTCTCATGGTTTCCAAGTTGGAGAGACCCATTAAGCCCTAGTACTCATTGCATCCCAAAATGTCTTTAGGTTATTCTTATTCTTCAAGACCTTGTAGAGCCTTATAATTCCAGCAACTACCTTCATATTTTAGTACCTCGGTCGATGGCTAAGGTTTTAGTGAATTGTGGTGTCACATTCAATCCTTTTGTTATCAAATTCAACTTTCGTCACTTTATCCAAAACATTGGTTTTAATGATTATTTTGATATTGATGTGCTTATATTAGTCTCTTAATTATCCTAGTTCTAACAATCATACCTTAATCCATTTGAGAAGTAATAATGTTAGATTAGGAATTTGAATTCCCACAATTAAAGAAAAGAAAAATATTATGAAAAGTTCGTTGTAAGACTACTTTCCATAATCCCAAGATAAAGAGAGACTATTCACTCATCATAGTGGATGATGAGTCACATGATGAAGAAAAAGAAATGTATATCACGAAAGTTCTATCTTCTATTGATCTTTGGGAAGGAACAAGTGAAGCGAACATTCATTTGAAAAATATTTTCTCACCATAAGTGCTAAGAATTGTGAAAACTTTTAACTAAAGCTTATTGTTTCAAATGCATGCGTTGATGCTAAAAATTTTCCTTTTTCATGTTGTCTCTTACCTTCTTTTATGAAAATTACATTTAATCCAAGAGGGGTTGATGATGGGTTCACACTATTTCTGCCATTACCAACCTTTGAGCAATGAAGGGAAATACTATCTTACTTTATCTTGCTTTTGTTCTTTCTTATTTCTTTTTTGTTGTAATTGGTCTTCTTGTTTATCAATGATTGTGCCATTTGGTTTGAAGGGAGTTTGCGATATCAATGTTGAGAACCCAATTTTTTGTTCACAATGTTAACAATAGGCAATATATTTACTATAACATAAAAGGATATCAATGATAATTAGCTTATTCTCTGATTTTATGTTCCCGTAGATTTATAAACATATAAAAGTGAGGTTTGGGCCATTATAACTTTATAAAGGCTTGCATAAATAATCACATATTATACTCTTCTTCCTTGTTTTGAGCAATAAATAATCTTTTACTTTGACTATATCTAGAACTTGCCTTAACCATTTTAAAATTAATTTTTACTCGTGAAGCATGTTATGTTGGGATGAAAAATGAGCACTATAGATTAGGATTCTTTCATTGTTGGCCTCATGATTTGTTATTAAATTTTTCCAACAGTAGTCCATCTTCGATCCTAAAAAAGTAAAATATTCTTTGCTCCCCCATTTTCAATGAAATCAAATCATTTTTGGGTGCCTTCTATCTAGAGTATGAATGGAGCAACTGAATATGAAAAATATGATGAAAAAAAAAAGTTTCTTAAGCTTAATTTGAAAATTTTCCTTGATGTTTTTAGAAAAAAAAGTTAAACGATAAAAAAAAGGAAAAGAAATGGGATAGAAGAAGAAGAATTTAAAAGTATGATGCAAAAGAATGAAAACAACAAGAGAGATAATGCTCAAAGTAGCATGTATATCACAAGTCAAATGCAAAGGATGCCTGGTTCGTATTTTAGAAGGTTGTTTAATTTTGGTTGAAAAGGAAACAAAAGGAAATTAAATCGAGTACGGAATCCTTGATCCCTCTTCCCAGGAAATTAAATTGAGTAATTATTAGTTTATAACTTTTCTTATGTTTAGATTTAAGAAAGTATAACATAACTCCGTGATGAACGAGGAGAAATTTATTTTAATATTCCTGAAATTCAACCAATTACAATTGTGAGGTTCCTTTAAGATGAGTTATATCCCTAAATTTATACTTGTATTTACTTAATTTAGAAACTATAAGGAATTAACTACTGTCTTGTTTCAATGGAATTTAGATCGTCAATAAACAGACATATATGAATTAAATCAGACTTTAGATTATAAACTGAATAAAAAATTACAAATAAGAAGGGGTTCATTGTGGAACCTAATCAAATAGGTTAAATTGCACATGGGAACATACATCTTTACAAAACAATATAAAAACATCCCTCTGTCTTGAAGCTCGTGATGCTTGACTATTTCCTTGTACCACTAGCTTTCTGAACGAATAAAAGAGCATGTAAGAGTTTCTATTTATAATGCATCATTACTTAGGGGTTAAGAGAGAAGAAATAGGGTATTTACACCAAAAACAACTTGGAAAACAAACAAACAATAACTATTGTCCGTGCCTGGTTTGATGCGTAGGGGGTTTCTAGAAGTATCCAAAAGTGCTTTATATGCAAGGAGCATGGTCCTAGGCGCATGGAGCTTTTGGCAGCCCCCTCGTGCGCTCTGCGGTTTTCGACTTTTTTCAAGCGTTCTTCCATCTTACAATGCCTTGGAACTTCAAATGAATTTTCTTCACTTTGTATTGTCTTCAAATATCTTCTAAGAACTATTGATCTTCAATCTTCATATCCTCGATCCTTCACTTGTTGTCTTCTTTTGCCAATTTACATGATTCTCACCAAACAGACTCAAGACACTTATGTAGTTGCATGATTTATGATAGAAATGAATTATAACGACTCGAATGAAAACAATACAAAAAGTTCTTCAAACCATTGACAACTCATCTAATTGACTTATAATTTGCTATCATATGCAAAGAAAATATCTAAAAACATCATATGTTATTCTATCATCAAGCCTCTATTTCCATTTTGTCAAGGGATAAATCTTATATGATCACAACTAAAAATTCAAATCATTTAATTACAATCACAAAAATACACGACCATTGCTCTTTGCCAAGAGACTAAATTGTATCCGTATTGGCAATAAGAAAGCTTAGTTTAGAAAGGTACACTTGTGTATAATAATATAAGTTAGGCTTAAATATGTCAGCAGTCCATGTATTTTGTAAAAAATTTACAATTGATCATTATGTTAAGTCCATGTTAATAAAAATGCATAAAAGACAAAAAAAAATTAGAATTAAAATATTCCAACACTTTTAACATAAGATGACACTGTGCAACATTGGAATTTTTTTTTTGAAATATTTTTTTTTTGGTACATTTTTTGAAATATTTTAATTATGAAAATTTTGTTTTTTTTTGCGCTACCTGACGTGTAATAATTGATTCTCGCGACACCGCTAATTTTACTTTTTTTATCGTTGAATCAAAAGAATGATCAATTGCAATTTTTTACAAAGTACATGGACTAATGTAAAAAAATAATACAAGGACAAATGTAAAAATATGGTAAAAGTTTCGAGACCCATGACATATTCAATAAAAGAGGGTTAATACCGTTTTTAGTCCCTGTAATATTAGCGAATTTTGATTTTGGTCTTTATTAAAAAAAAAAAGAAGATTATGTTCTTATAATTTCAGATTCCTCCACTTTTGACCTCTCGTTTAATCTTGTCAGTAGAATCTGCACATGTGACACATTAACTGTGTAATTTCTTTAATTTTTCCATTTGTTATTAAAGGAATTACACAATCAACGTGCCACATGTGTAGATTCTATTGACCGACAAAGTTAAATGAGGACCAAAAAAATATGAAATGATAGGACATAACCTAAACTTTTTTTAATAAAAACTAAAACCGAAATTCACTAATATTACCGCGTCAAACAGCGGTATTAACCCATAAAAAAATGGTTAAAATGTGATAATATACGTCCTACATTTATCTAACGTTCACCAAAATGTGATAAACTTTTGAAAACACTAAGAAACTCTGCTCGCGTTCACTGAGCAATGGAACTGACAGAAGAACAACGGAAACAAATAGAAGCGAATCGACTCGCTGCAATCGCAAAACGAAAAGCATTCTTAGAATCCAATTCCCATCAACAACAACAACGAAACCCTTGGCAACTTTTCAAATGCCAGAAAATTTCTCAACCTAAACCTCAACCCGATTTCAAATTCCTCGCCAGGCTTGAAATTTGTTCTCATGATTCTTTCACAATCACGCCTCTTCCGGTACCATATTTCGCTTTTCCTAGCTTCGATGTTTGTTTCGGCATTCTCAATAACATTCTTGCACAAGTACGTTATTATCTCATAATTTTGAATTTCAAATCTTGTATACTTTGAATTTATTCATTGAATTTGACTTGTATGTACTGACAGTGTAAAATGTTTAATCAGATTTCACATTTTAGATATGAAGCACGGATACGATATACACTGACCGATAATAATTTGAGAAAATGAATTATTTGAAAGTAGTTCACTTGTATTGGTAATGACAGTAGTTCATTTATTTGAATTTGACTTGTATGTACTGACAGTGTAAAACATCCAATCATATATTTCATTATTTAGATATTGGATTATTTGTTTGCACTGACACTACGCTCACATGTCCACACTCTTAATAATTTGAGAAAATGAATTTGTGCTTGTTTCGGCATTTTGATTAACATTCTCTCACAAGTGGGTTATCTCAAGTTAAATATTGAAATTCAATTTTCTCCCATATGCACACGTGCATTTTGAATTTAATTTTGTGTACTGATAATGTAAAACTGTTAATCAAATTTCACTGTTTAGATATTGGATTTAGTGTATGTTTGGTTCTGGGGTGACAAGAATTGATTTTGAGTGAATTGATTTTGATTAAAGTTGAGTTGAAGGTAAAGTAATTTATGTTTGGATACATTCATGTAATAGTGATTTAAACTTTAAACTTGTGTGTACAAATCAATTCTAGAATCAAAAGCTACAAATCATTTCTAGAATCAAAAGCTACAAATCAATTCTCGAAAGCAGCAAAACATGTCAAAAACAATTCTACAACTCCTAAATCAATTTTGGTCCCTCTAAAACATGTCAAAAATACATGTTTGGTTCCACTTAATTGATTTTGATATGTTTAATTCCTCTAAAGTAGAATTGGTTTTGCCTCCATCATTAATTCTACTTTAAGCTAAAAGTCGTAGCTTATGATTCTAGAATTGATTTTTACATTCAAATTTATTTTTCAACTCACTTATACTTGAATGTATCCAAACATATATCATTTTGCCTTCAACTCAATTTTTACCATACTCAATTTTACATAATCAATTCGTCAAAACCCAACATACACTTAATTTGTATGCAAAGTTAGTTGTAGGTCCCTTCAGGTCGGTACCCCTAAAGAGGATTTAGGCCGCTAGGGTCCACAACTATTAGAGCGCATTCTCTTTACAACCTCAATGCTCGGGGATTGTGTATGGTACCTTTAGCTCGCTACCCCATCAGAGGGCACCCTGACCTAGGGGGCGATCGAGCTAGTGACAGAGGCTCAGACAAGGGACTGGCTCGACATATGAACCTAAATAAGGAGTGCTTGGGAGAGGTTGTTGTTCACCACTACCCTGGGGTGACAACCTGGCAGGATCTTCCTTGGTACCCGCGCATCCTATGGATTTGGGTCAAGACAATGATTGGGAAGGCACATATGAGGACAAAACCCTAAAACAACTCCTATAAAAGTGGACTTAGCTTCTAGGATGAGAGATCACTTTCAATACACATCATACACAACCTAGGCGGTCGTCCCTTCTCAAAGGGCCAAACCCTAGGCTCAGGTTCTAGACCAGAACATTAGTGTAAATTTTATTTTGTACATACATTCAATCAAAGTGACGTATAGATAGATACTCTGTAAATCTCATCATATTGATATTTGTAGCGGTACTATAGAAATTCACACGATAAAGTGATGCTATGGTGTGATTTGATTGAATATATGTATAATTTTTTTTATATTGTTAGTGCATAACAATTAATCTTTTAGCTATTTGCGTATGTAATTTAGAAAATAATAGTGATATATCTAAATGGAAAGATCTGATTGGACGTATGTGTAGATTATTTTACAGTGTCAGTGTAAACAAATTAAACTTAGTCTTATCATTATTTTGTGATGTTGCTTCCAGATGAATGTAGATCCATCACATTTTACTCAAACAAGCGCGGGTGGGAAAGCCTGTGTGTTCAAATTGGCAGACTACCGTAGCGTTTTGAAGCTGTTAAAGGCGGAGATTGAGGTGGAGGAGATTCCTTGGAGCACTTTCAATGTTGTTGAGAAGCTTTCGCATTTGGAAGGGAGGTGGACTCCGGTGAGGCCGGAACATTTGAACGATGATGAGGTTGATGGTTTGATCGGAAAGTTGCCTAAGAGTTTACTTGATGTATTGTTGCCGTTTCAAATGGATGGTTTAAGGTTTGCACTTAGAAGAGGTGGTCGATGTCTCATTGCTGATGAAATGGGACTTGGGAAGACGCTTCAGGTTCCAATCCTTTGTTTTCTTCATTATGGTTGAATTGTTTTAAATTTAGAGGGTGTTTAGAAGAGAGCTTTTGAAGGATTTGTACGCTTATTTTCGTGACATAAATATTTAAGCTTGTGTTTGGTTAAGCTTATAAACTCTTAATTAAACACTTAAGCTGATTATCAAATGTGTTTGTGGATGGTTTGTCATTGTGCATGATTTATTAGACTTTTGTTGTTGTTGTTGTTGTTGTATACTTATATTGCTTGAATTGTCTCAACATAATCAAATAGAATTATGACCTGAAATGTGTATGGCTGTTTGTTTTTTCAGGCTATAGCTATTGCGGGATGTTTCATCGATGAAGGATCTATACTTGTTGTCTGCCCTGCTGTTTTGCGGTATTCATGGGCTGAAGAAATTGAGCGGTGGCTTCCTTTCTGCTTGCCTTCCGATATTCACCTCGGTAATATTTTGCATTTTGAGTTGTGTATGGTGCTGTATACTTGTTGGTATTCGTCGGGAAGGTTGGAAAAAACTTTGGTGAAAACGGAGAAGTGGATGTGTTGTTTGTTGCTGAGAAGAATGTAGGATATTTGCAATAACACTGCAGTCCCCTGTATTTAAGTGATGAACTAGTTACCGTTCAATCTTTTATTAGAATACACAGATATTGTTGTCTTTTATAGCATAATACTAGAGTTGGTTTGGGAGCTGGAGGTTCAAAAAATTTAGAAACGGGGTATTAAAGTTGAATGCTGTATTTTCACTACACAGTAGGATTGGTTAGGTAAATCAGGCACATTTCAAACATGGTTTAAGAACTTTACCATGAAAGCAACAGTGAATGGTAAAAGAGGAGGGGGAATGGAGAAGATAGAAGAGGCAGGAAAGATCTTACCCAAGTACTGTTGATAGTTTAAACCAAACTACAGTACACTATAATAAATTTACACCACACTTTCCTCATGTTCATGGCTCAGAAGTCTGGCCAAGTTATCACGAAGGCTATGAATGGAATGGTTGTTGTTAGACCCTGCAAGATTTATTTATTTATTTTTGGATCATATTATCATTTCGTTAATGTCTGCTATTTTATTTAAGCATATCTTTCTACTAATGTTTTCACATGGTTGCCAAAGGTCTATGCTTGAAGTTAACTAGTCATGTGCATAATCGAAAATTGAATATGGAAATGATATTCAATTGTATTTTTATCTATGGGATATTTGTAGTCTAACCTTTAATTATTTGAACGTTAACTTTTTTTTTTTGGATGGTTTTTAATTCATAGAATTGTTGCAAAGCTTCACTTTCTTTCTTTAGCCAGTTAGCATTTACTTGTTTCTTCTAATCCAGTTTTTGGCCATCAAGACAATCCTGTAAATCTAACAAGATGCCCTAGAATTGTGGTCATTTCTTATACCATGCTTCATCGTCTAAGGAAGAGCATGCTTGAGCGTAAGTGGGCTCTTCTGATTGTTGATGAATCTCATCATGTACGCCCTACAAAGAAAACCTCAGAACCAGGAGAGGTATGCTCAGTTTTCATCTCAATTTCTGGTTTGTAAACATAATTCCTTTAAGTTTGTTAAAGTTGATGTGTTATATTATGTGTATATTAACTTTGGCATTTCTTTTTGAAGCTGTTATGATGATACTATCGTGATTGTAACATGATTGTTGTTGCTAATATTATTAGCATATCTATCTTGTCCTCTTCCCCCAAAATTGTGAATGGGCATTCAAAATTTATTAAAGTGTATACAAAAGCATGCTAATTCATAATTGTATGCTGAAAATGAGCAACACTTACAGCTTTGGGAATTGGCATAAATTGTGAGCCTTGTATATAATTTTGGGGACTGATATGAATTTGGATGGAGGAATGAGATTCAGGTTAGTAGGATCAGAAAATCTGGTAGGGGCTGAGAAGTCAAAAAACCGTTTTATGCTTAGTGGTCACAATTAAAATCATTTTGGTTCAAGTTATTTTTCCTTTTGGAAATTAATTTGTATTTTCTTGTCCTGTAATTTAATGTGTTATCCTGTATATATTTTATTTGGCTAAAGCTTAAAGAGGTATTTATATTATTTTTTCATATATGTTTTGTCTTAACAGATAAAGGCTGTTCTTGACGTGGCTTCAGAAGTCAAGCGTATAGTTCTGCTATCAGGGACACCTTCTTTGTCAAGGTTGTAGCCTAGGTCATAGCAAGCTAGTTGCGTATGCTTTGATGTAAATAGTTATCATTGGATTTGAAAAATCTAATTTTAAGATTTTGGTTATGGCTCCATATTTTTGAACTTTCTGTTCTGTTGTAATTTGGGTCCTCTCTTCATTTCTGTTATTTAATTTCTTAATTTTTTTTCTTATATCTCATGGTGCGTTTCTTCCTAGGTGCTGATAGACCGTTCGACATATTTCATCAGATAAATATGTTATGGCAAGTATATTCACCTTGAAGATTTTCCATATTTAAAATTTCTCTGTACTAAGCCTGCTAATTCAGTTTTCGGTGAAATGCTTCTATTTTACAGGCCAGGTTTGTTGGGAACAACAAAATATGAGTTTGCCAAAACTTATTGTGATCTCAAATATATCAAGGGTGTCCAAGGAAAATATTTTGCGGTAATCCTGTCTGTGCCTGTGTATTATATGTATGTTTTTATTTGGTTAATTATTACTAGTATCTTCTAGCTGCTACTGGTTATTTCTTACAACTTACAAGTTACCACCGAAGAGCATTACCTTTCTTCATTATTTATATTAGGAATTTAGGATGACGACGGATGTTATTTCCATACAATGGTTGGTAAAAGTATGGGATAAGATATTGTTGTTGTTTTTGTATAAAGTGATTTAAAATTGTAACGTCTGTTATAGAAATTTAAAAAATGAAAAGACTGGTTCAAGGATCTTAAATTTTCTAAAATATGTGGTAGGAGCAATCGTCTATTTATTTCCCCTTTTTAGCCTCATTTAGGTACTGTGTCGTACCCATCCTATTCAAGATTATCATCCATTTAGTCCTTTTAACCTGTGACAAGGGAAAGTGATAAGATTTTTTTTTTTTATTTTATATATATTGTTAAATATTTATTTTTGGGTAGTAATTTGTTTGTTATTTAAAGAGGAATTGATGCAAACAACGTGATTGTATTTCAGGATTATTCAAAGGGCATTCGCTTGGAGGAGTTGAACGTGTTACTAAAGCAAACTGTTATGGTAGGCATTCTTAACATTCTTTTCTATGCAAAATCAAGGTTTTGTTGTTATTTATTTTTTACGAAACAACACTTTGTCCCATACAACAGTGCAAGTCTTGTTGACTCATTCCGTAAGCATGGGAGGCCGTTTTCTATCACAATTAACTCTCAAGATATTTTTCTGTTACATTCATCTTGCTCAAATCTTGTGGTTTACAACTTCTAAATTTAATTTTCCTTAAGTATTTCTTGAGAAGTTTACCAAACCAACTCTTAAACTGTGTCACGTGATATGGCATGATCTCAAGTTTTTTATGTGTAAGGTCAATTTAGGGCACGTCCCTTTATAAAATGTTTATTTTATTATGCCTTCTTGATTGAGTATAACAATGTTTTGTGACTTCTCCAATCAATCCATGATTGTAAAGATATTGTCTTATTATGTCTTGTAGATAAGGCGGCTCAAGGAACATGTGTTGCAACAGTTACCTCCAAAACGCCGGCAAATTATAAGATTGTTGTTGAAGAGATCAGATACAGTTGCCGCAAAAACTGCAGTTGGGGTATTGAAGATTGATGCCTCTGAAAATGCTAGTGAAGATATGCCTTTGGACAGTTTGGATGAACATGATGGTATGGTCGAGAAATCTTTGCCTTTACTCTACTGAACTGATCTGTGTTTCAGCTAATGACTCACATAATAGTTGCCTCAAAAACTGCAGTTGGGGTATTGAAGATTGATGCCTCTGAAAATGCCAGTGAAGATATACCTCTGGACAGTTTGGATGAACATGATGGTATGATCAAGGAATCTTTGCCTTTGCTCTATTTACATCCTCTTAGGCCTCACATAATAGTTTTCAGTTAATTTGCGTTTCAGCTAATGACTCACATAATAGTTTTCAGATCAACATTGTCTTAGGCCTCACATATTAGGAAGAAATTGCTATTCGCCGAGAAGCTTATGAAATTCTGTGTGAAATCAGTACATAAAAATATTGCATTAGTTTGAATTGTTTATCTTTTGAAATTGACTAATTGAATTGTAGTCCTAATCTGTTAGGTGTGTTAGTTGAGGGGGTTAGAGTTAGTTAGGACAAGTCTGTTTTATAAAATAGTATGACAGGATGAGTCTAGGAATTTATGCGAGAATTGGGGCCTTGGGCATGTGATGTGTGCAAACACGAAGTTTTGGTAGTCTGTACAAGTATTCATAGGACAATATATCTATTATTTTTAAAATAATAAAATTGTGGATTTCTATCAACTGATATCTGAGTTTCAAATGTTGGTGCTATTGATTCTGCATCTTGAAATGTGATTTCGGCATTTGATGGTGCGGAGATTTATTGGTCGATAATCAATGTTGATCAGTATACTCAGACCATCGGATTACATGTGTAGAAGATATCAAGGATTGCAAATGTTTTTGACTTTTGAAAGGACTTGCTCTTGATTGGTGGCTTAAAGGGGAGCTAAAAAAATGTAATATGACATGTGTGATTTGGTCGTTGGGGATCGGTTGATGAGTTGGATGGTGGTGGTTTTGGCTAGAGTGGTGGGCATTGGAGACGGCAACTGGAATCTGCCTGAAAGACTAGGAGACACTGGTTGAATGGCTAATTAGATTGGAATTGACAGTAGTGGATGGCGGCAATGACTGTTGCAGGAAAATATGTCTAATGTGTTCGGATAGAGGAACATGATGCATAAAAAGGTTAAGGCTGGAAATTTGAGATGAAACAGTTTCTGGCAAAATAAAAAACATCAATGGACAGTGGGTCCACCACATTTCATGGATTAGGGTGATGTCTTGTTAGGCTCTTGATCCTATGTCGAGAACAAGGAAAATGTGCGAGCATATCATTTTAGATACGAAGATTAATGTTACCTTATTCATTTTCCTTGAAAAAGAGAACCTAGGCATCTGACCTTGAAAGAGAGAACCTAGGCATCTGATGTTGAAACAGTGTGCGTAAACTATACAAGAGTCCATTTTACATAGGAATGATTATATAATTACAAAATAAATATCGGAGATTCTAAAACTATTTACATAATACAATAAGTATATACAATAATTACAAAGATCCTAAACATATTTTCCCGCCTTTTTGATCTGATAATATTAGCAACCAACTTTTGAATTGAGAAACATAGAATGTTGAACCAAATTGACTCTAAGCTTCCAAACAGTAATTCCTGATGATATCACTTTAACATTAACATACTTATTCTTGAAAAAAAATCATATACTCATTAAATGTTTTAACTATGCTTCTGTAAAAATAAAAATGTAACTTTTTTTATGTTGTTCGCAGAGGAAGAATTTTTTAAATGTTTAATTTCTTCATCCTAACCATTGTCAGGAAAGCTTACTTATCAAGAGCTTGGAATTGCAAAACTATCTGGGTTTCGTGAATGGCTTTCATTCCATCCACTTATTGCAGGATCAGAGAATGCTTCAAAAATGATAATTTTTGCTCATCACCACAAAGTTCTTGACGGAGTACAGGTGCATTTCTCATCAGTTGGTAGCTTTAATTAAGTGACTGAGTTTGTTGCAGCTCTTTAGTTGTTCATTTGGGAGTCAGTAAGAAGTAGTAGTAGTAGTGCTAGCAACACTCACTCTAACACTCTTTTCAACACCAACTCTTTTGATGGGTGAAATTCATGTGGGTCCCACCACTTTATGCGGGACACATTTTCAATATGGTGGGACCACATGAATTTCACCCAATAAGAGAGAGAATGTTGCAAATAGAGTGTTAGAGTGAGTGTTGCTAGTGCCACTCAAGTAGTAGATCTAACCATGTTTGTTATTTGTTAGAATTTTGTAAGAGTTCACCATAAATACCAACTAAATGTTCTTTCATCTTATTGGCGAAAAACCCAATTCCCACATTGACTAGATTTTAGACATATGATGACCTAAATAGAGTTTATAAAACTAACTGAGCAAGTTGGATTTGTGCGTATGAAACAAAATTTATGTTGGTATCACGTCCTATCATAGATGTTTTGTTGGGCTACCCATATTATAATTGCACCGGTCCAATAGCTATCTGTGTGACAGGGTGTATTACTATTGGAGAAAAATCCAAGCCCGACATTAACTGGATATATGGCCTAAGTGGAGTTTATATAGTGTTAAGAGTCCCACATTGGATATGATATGATCTAGTGAAGTGCTATAAGTGGAAGAAATCCCTCACCTTACAAGATGTTTTTGTAAGCATGAGTTAGGTCCAATCCAAATTCTAAGATAGGATTAGATCGTGTCCGATCCATTAGGCCACCCGGTATCTAGCCATTTGGGTCACGGTCCTGATGTCCAGGCCTAAGCATGAGCAGATTTTGTTAAGAGGCCTGCATTGTATGTGATATGATATGGTCTGGAAAACTGTTTATGTGGAAAACATCCCTAACCTTACAAGCAGTTTTTTTTTTTTTAATAAACAGACTGGCAACCTTCTTGTGCTACCAATCTGCCGCTCATAGGAATATTTACCACCCTCATGTGGTATTTCTTTTGCCTCCCAGGTCACTGGTTCGAATCCTTGTCGGAGGAGAAAGAAATACCACATGGTAGGAGTAGATATTCCTATGAGTGGTAGATTGGTAGCACTGGAGGGCAGTCTTTTACAACAATGAGTTAGATATATCCTAAAATGTAAGATAAATCTTAGACAATCATTACCTTACTAGCCATCTAAGGGGTTGTGTTAGGTTCAAAATCTAAGAGATTTGAATCGGGTTTTTCTCATTCCAATAGATCATCATATGTCCCGTTTAGTAAATCATGCTACCAATCTACCATCATGAAGTAACTCAGAAGTTGCTGCTCCTTATTAAATCACTTTGACAGTTCGGGACCTAGTTTAGTAACGAGTAACTCATATCTTCGTTTTGATTTTGTGTCCATTCATTTGAACAGGTGATTATCATACTGTATATTAACATTGGCCTTAAGGCTTTGATGTCCCGCAAACATTTAAATTTTATTTCTACTATAGAGATTGTCTTCTGAACCGTGCAGGAGTTTATATGTGAGAAAGGAGTAGGTTTTGTGCGAATAGATGGACATACGCTACCCAGAGATAGACAATCCGCAGTAACCTCATTTCGATCATCGCCGGAGGTGTTGTAAACTTTACATTTTTCTCCTGAATTTATTGTGATACAGATAATTTATTCTCACTTTCCTTTTTCGCCATATTCATAAGTTTTTATATTACTCTGATGCTTTCTTACACTCCCACCAGTCCTGTTCATAGAAATAAAAGTAAATCACAAAGACCAATAATAAAGCACATTCAAAGGATTTACTGCTATTTAATTTTTTTTTTTCTTTCCAAAACTGCTCTTAGCGTTTATTACATGAAACCCACTTGTGTAGGGAAGGTGCATTTTAAGTAAAAACTTATGATTATATATATAAAAAGAATCTTACAAATTTACAATTGAATAGGGGTATATAAGAAATTTCAATAATTAATACACTTAGAAAGTGAACTGAATTTATTACATTTAGGGCCAGTAAAGTAACCTAATTGTCTCTTATAATTAGGACAGGAGGTAGTTTTAACTTTGAAGCAGAATTTTCCGATGATCAGTCCCGTTTTCACTGTTCTATTTGATGAATTGATGTAGTATTTTTCTTCTAGCTGTTGGAATGTAGGGATGTTTATGAATTGTCCATAAAATTAACATGTCTCATTCAAGATAAAATCTGGTGCGAGATTATTAAATGAGCAGTTTTACATCGTTGAATAAAAGTCATGAATTACTTAAAATCAACCACATTGAACATTTTTGCGACTATCTGTGTCCACATTAAAACATAACTTATATAAACCTTTTATTATAACATTTACAACATTATATCAATAGATCTTCCACTTTTTTTTTTCTGACAAAATCTTCTACCAAGTTATAGATCATGATTTACTGTTTTACATAGCATAGAAATTCTACTGATTCCCTAATTCCATTACTATTTTAACACAATTTTAAAACCAATTTTAGGCATTCTTTAATATTCTAAAACTTTATTCAGTTTACCAATATATATTAAAATGTTTTAATCCATTTTCTTCCGTGTTATAGTTTATCAGAATTTTATTCATCTAAAATTTTATTCACACTTGTTGTTTATTTTAGAAGCAACATAACCCACAGTATAGCTAACAAGATAGCTGCAACGTTATAAAACCTATGTATGTCGATCTAATTCATAGACATGTGAGTATGTGACATATATATGAATTTATTAATGACGGGACAATATTCTCTAAACCAAAACAAATCAAACTGCAGAAACGAATATCATTAAGCAAATAGCACCAGATTCTTGGAGACCACAGTTTGTGTTCCAATGTTTTTTTTTTAAATTGTAAAAATCATTATTTAGGAAAGAGATTAGATATAGCTAAAAAATTGGGTTGCCAAAGTTTAAAATGTAGATAATATATAAGATATTGTAGTCTTAGAGTCAACATATGATTTTGTAATTAGTAGAAATGTTCTCTGTTGTAATGTACTGCATAAACTTCTCATTCAAAGAGAATACTATTCTAATAGCATTAATTGAATTTATTTTTCCATAAGCTTCATACACTTATTCTAGCTCATATTATAAAATTAGATATCACCAATGGAAATAAATACCAGCCGCAAAACATGCGGGTCATCATCTAGTTGACATAAGTTTTGAGTATTTTACCTTCTTGTTTGACTTGTTAGTTACATGTGCATTTCAGATTAAAATTGCGATAATAGGTGTTCTAGCAGCAGGTTTTGGACTTGATTTCTCGGCAGCACAAGATGTTGTATTCTTGGAGCTACCTCAGAGCCCAACAGTGATGCTTCAGGTTCTGTTCGATAGACTATCACATCATAAAAGTTTGTTTATAACTATTGTTGGGTTGTAGGATAGGCTTCGTTTTCCAGTGACTTGTGTTTTATCTTGTCATGACAATTGATTATGAAACATGAATACAGTTGCAAATGATTCTGCAGATGACTGACTAGTGTAGCAAAAGGAATAAAATAGTCCTTTTGTTGTGTGATTTACAATAATAATTAATAAACATCAATATCATGTATCAAATGCCTCTCAGTCTGATGCTGGACGCTAAAATCATAATGAACTGTAGAAACACATCTAAAGTTGATTCTCGTTAAAGGAGCAATTAAAATGGGAAACTCAGGTTAATCTATAAAATATACTAGATAATCTTATGGAAAAGTGCAGCAAAAATGGAACCTGGGATGATTCCTTCATAATACTGAACCATTAGGCATGTAATTGATCTTCTTTTCATCCTTCTTTTGACAATTAGGATGTCTGGTGTTGCAGTTCATCAGTCTTATTTACCATGAAAGTGATGCAGTGTTGATAGGTATTAGCTATTAGCTATGAGATGGCACTGTAAAGTTTTGCTTAATTATGGAAATCTCATACAGTTTGTTTGGTGTATTGTACTTGGTAGTTGATGGTGAATTGTAAAATATGGGGGTATTCTTGATATTGAAATAATATCTTAAATGAATAATACATAATGTTAACATACTTTGTAGGCTGAGGACAGAGCTCATCGACGGGGGCAAACAAATGCAGTTAACATATACATATTCTGTGCAAAGGTAATTAGGTTCTCGTTGATTATGAAGTTTTGAATTAGGGTTTATTGTGATATCCCTCTGTCAAGCACTTATGTTCAAATGACCATCTGTAGGATACTTGGGATGAATCACATTGGAAATATTTGAACACAAGTTTGCATCGTGTTTCATCTACAACTGATGGCAAATATGATGCGGTGAAAGGGCTAGAGGTCTCGCCTCAATTTCTTTACTTTTATTATTTGCTTTTCACCGTTGGTTTTTTTCTTTTTTTTGGATATTGTGTTTGCAAACTTTCTTTATATTAATGTTATTTTAAATCTTAAATTTGAACATGTTTTGATTTATGCGTCTGTTGTCTACCATTTATTTTGAAGAAATAAACATTTAAAATAAATTGATGTATGTGTCTGTAACTTTAGGTGTTTAGTTTGTCCAGAGTTGTAATACTCATAAATTTACAATTTTATACATTTTATGCTTTATGAAAAACAAATGAATACAATCCATAATGGATTTGGATCCTTTCTAACTCTCTCCGTCCACTTTGTCTTTCATGTTTTGGTTCTCTTGTATAACATCAGTTTCCTTTTGGGGTTGTTGTGTGGCAGGTTGAACGTGTTTCTTTTCTAAACCCATCCTCAAAAATTGACAGATCTGAAGAACAATCTGCATCTGAAGATGCATCAGTTGAAACACAGTTGGATAGGCAACCCTCTGCAGGGAAATCAAATGAAACAGAAGCAAACCAAGATGATGAATCTGGCTTTGTAAACAATATAAGTCAGAGTGCTAATATTATGGTATGACTTAGTTTATACTTTTAAGTTGTTCTGCCTCGGATTTATTCGCTCTATTAGTTGCTTCTTTCTCTAATTATTATATTTTGTTGGAAGAATAGGTCGATAGTGCTTCCTGCATAGATTTAGGTCAGGCTTCAGTTTTGGATGGAAATCTTGATGCAGATGTTTTTTATGCTGGGGATAGATGTTCTGAAGAGAGTTTAGAGGACAAAGATAACGTAGTAGAGGTGCATTTTCATTGAAGCTTTCTAATGGAAGGAATGACTACTTTAGTTCATGTAATTTTATGAGAGTATGAGTCTTATTTTTCTGTTTCAGGATAAGAAATCAACTTCAACAACAGATGCAGATGACAACCAGCCCACTCATCCTGTTGAAGCCGAAGAACATTGTTCTCATCAAGTTAATTCTCTGCGGTTTGAGGTAAAAATCATTTGTAGTTTTTGTTTTCATTGTACAATAAATTTCAGGTCCAGTCAGTCATTGGCTTGATTATTATTCTACATAGCAGAAGCAAAGTTATTGAAAGAATTTATGTTTATTTTATTTGTTTATGAAATAATAGTAGAGCTTGTATTCTGCGGGGTTCATCCTTTTCTTTGGTGTATTTGGTTAGAATGAAATGCCATATTCAATTAGATGTTAGTACCATTGCCTATGTTATGGCCTATGGAATAGTATTGTGTTTATGGCTTCCTTTGGTGTCATGCAAAGACTGGATATCGTAGTTGATCATTCTCATGGGTGCAAAAGTAACATCTGTTTACTCTTCAGGTTAGCCCATACACCGGAAGGATACACCTCTATACGTGTATTTTGGGTAAAGATGCAAGACCACAGCCACTTAATGAAAATTTCCGACCAGAGGACCTTGAGTTGCTGAGTCCTGCTGATGCTGATGAGAAACGGTGTATAGAGTCTGTATCTGTCAAGGATAACTCTGTTTATAGAAACGCTCTTCTGGATTTTGCAAATGAGTGGAAGAATTTAAGGTCAATTGAACGCAATAAGTTACTTGGAAAACCATTACAACTTCCTTTGGCTGTCGAATTGTGCTACTTAAGTGAAAGTAATAACCACAACAACAAGGTCAGCACACTATGCACTTTAACTCTGTTTTAATGGGATATGTATGATCTTTTCATAAAATTTGCCCATCCCCTCTAATATTGTTTTGCTTCTTTGTATATATAATAATGTAACAAAAGTCTATGATTGACAGGGACTGATAAATGGTGGAAGCAAACGGCGCATGACTCCTTTAGTGGACATCAGTTATCCCTTACCATCAGATGCTGTTTGGAAAAAGGTTTATCTTAGAAGTGGCCGTGGTAAGAAGGAAAAAGAATACACTCAAGGCTGGAGCCCGAAAGATGAGCCTCTTTGTAAGCTTTGTCAAAAGCAATGCATGTATGATTATGTCCTATACAAATTATGTATTGCTTTAAAATTTGTATATTAGTATACAATTAATAATTATCATTTCAGGGGTAGCAATGCCAAGACACCTGAATATTTTGAAGATCTTTTTTGCAACCTTGTCTGCCATCAAGAGTATCGGATGAGAACTAGCAACAGATTCCTCCGTCAGGTTGGAACATTTATCATATTCAAATTAGCATGTATTTGACTAATTTTTTGTTTGTTGTTTAGATGTCTGTTGCTAGAAATGTTATTGTGTAGTTTTTTCATGTCTTTGAGCTAGATTTTAAAGAAGCTGAGATGAAATTTTCAGGAACTTTTCCAAATTGAGCAAGGTGTGTGCACAAATTGCCAATTGGACTGTCATAAGCTTGTTGTGAATATAAGACCTTTGTCCCTGGAAAGACGACGAGGGTATATTGAAAAAGTAGCACCAAATATTGCAAAGAGGAAGAAGATGTGAGTTTATGATATTGAAAAACCTAAAGTCAGTTCTGATATGATGTTAGAAAATATTACAGGCTTGAAATAGTGTTAATAAACTTGCGTATTAACTGTACACCAACAATCTTCTGAAGCACCCTTCTGAAACACTAGTTGATTATCTGCAGGTTCGAGAAGCTTATCAAAGATCCAATTGAAGGCAATGCATGGCATGCTGATCACATTGTTCCAGTACATAAAGGCGGAGGTATAATTTCTTTTGAAGTTTAATTCTACTTGCTTTTGGAAGAATTGCAGTATCAATTTTTTATTGTAGTGACCTATTTGTTATTCTAAGAGATGACCATCTTGATACTTGTAACTAAGATTTTGATATGCTCAAAGGAAACACCAATATAAAAATCTTGATTTATGGGAAGCATTCGTCTAGTCAACTTGTACATGTAATGTGGGTATTAAAATGTAAACAAGTCTTCAGATAGTAGGGACGCTGCTATTAGGTACCTATAATACTGTTTTTCTTATTGTTTTTCTCAAAATGCCGACATCCTGAAGTTAACTTCCAGAATTGACTTGGTAGTGGTATGTGGGGTAATTTACAATGTCAGGATGTTAACTTCTGGACCGTTTGCTTAGGTTTATCAGGATATACTTCCTTATTTTATATTTTAGAAAAATTTAAATTTTCCACTTATTTTTCCAAATACACAAAAAAAAAACATCACAATGTAACTAAATATATTAAAATAAGAGAATATATTATGCACACCCAAATTACAAAATAAAAAATAGAGATCACTGCATTTATAATGTCCTCTTCTTTCTCTGTTGATTGTGTCATCCTCCTGTTACTTCCTCTACTTGTAGAAAAAGTTAGATTTTAGGTGTGTTTTGAATTTTATACCTTATTTAAACATTTCTATAGGTGAATGCAAGCTTGAAAATATGAGAACTCTGTGTGTGGCCTGCCATCACGATGTTACTGCTGTACAATGTGCTGAGCGACGCATTATAAGAGCAAATGCCCGTAAACAACTAAAAGTATTGATGGATACCATGAAAAATAATACGAAGGGTGCAGCTGGTAATAATAATAATGAGGTATGTAATCATTTCTGTTGATGCATAGACACATTCCCTGATGGTGTAAAGCATTTCAGTCTGCCATATGGATTGGATGACATGTCTGTATAACACTTTGTGTTAGGAAGTAAATTTTGTCAATTATATGGTTCATGGTCAACCTAAGAAGCCAAAATTGTGCGTGAGCATAAATTTTTTTACATACTCAAGTAAAACCATTAGCAAGGTAGACATGCAAATTTGATGACTGTTTATTCATATCACTTCCTGTATAAAATTCAGGTCCTAATTTTTCACGGGGTGCAAGAAAGTATGCACGAGGATGATATTTTAGTCCCTGTTCCTGGAAGTGCCTATTCGCTAGCTAACAGCCAAGACAGTGGAGAGGCAGCCTGTTAAGGATCAAGAACAGTTACAGAAGATCTTCACCATTCAACCCAATTTGTTGTAAAAAAAAACTGATGGGGAACTGGTGCAGGTTCATCGACCAGCAGATGACTGTTATCTGCTTTGAAGTGGTCATCCATGATATGATGTACTTGGTAAAATCATCCTTGTTGTTGTTCATCATTGTTTTGTTGTGATATAGTGCAGCCTATCAATTAGATTCCTTGAGGAAATTCTTTTGAAGAGTGATGTATTGTCTAGTTGGAAAGCCAACAGTAGTCAACATGTGAAAATAGAGAAAGCCGTTAAGCCTGAGATTAAGATAATCATGGCACTGTAGTGTTACAGTTTGGGGTCATCCGTGTATAAACATGTCATTGATTTCAGCCATTATTTTGTATTGTATTAGGGAAATGTTGATCTGAAATTACATGACCAAATTGTTGTCATGATTCGTGTTGTGAATGTGATGAATTATACTGTAGTTTCCAAATTGAAATATGATAATAAAATTGTACGTTTAACAAATTGAATTATATTGTGAATGTGACTGAAATGATGAATTTTTATTAATCGTCTAGATAAAATTAGTTTTCAGGGATAGTGCATAACTCTTTCTCTTATTAATTTGTCTTCAAAGATGAAAAGTAAAAATTTAGCATATGTCTACACAAATGACAATTTAACTATACACTATTAACTTTTTTGGATCTTTCTAACAAGGAAACTTCTTAAGAAAGCAAAAAGGAAAAACTTTACATTCAAAACAACTTTTAAACATTCAAAAAGTTAAATATACCCTTTCTCATCTTCTCCCAAGATAATTCTATTTTAATTTCCTTAACTAGTGCCATAATAGTCCGTGGCGGAACCAAGGGGTGGCAAGGGGGAGCCACGGCCACCCCATCTTCAATTTTTTTTTTTTTAAATCTTGTAATTTGGCGGTAAATGATACCTTAAAACCCATTTTTCTTGTCTAGTACACTTAACTATGCTTCCTTTGTCAATTTCAATTATTTTTATTCATTACATATTGTTAAATTCAGAAACAAGATGGGACATGAGTTTCTAGCAGATAGCGTCAGTTTATATTGAAAGGGAAATTAGTGCATATATTAGTTCCCAGTTAATTATTGATGATTTCAAGTTACTCAGAAAGCATAAAGTGTCACTTTAAGTATTTAATGATCGACTTTATATATTATACAATTTAAATTTTAAATGATCGATTATATTATATAGTTTAAATTTTAAATGATCGATTTTTGGTTTATTACAACTTAAATGTGTTGTATGATATGATTTATATATTTTAATTATTGAGTTTTTTAATGAACACGAACTTGTTCATTTACTCATGGAATTGGTCCCCCAATTTAAAATCATTCAGTTTGATCCCTCTTTCTTATTTTTGAACTTAAAAATGGTAATATGATTGAAGTATTTAGGGTTTTTTTTTCCAGTATGTATGACATATAAATGTCATATCGCATTCATATTTGAATTGATGATTCCACATCAGATTGTATGGCACGTCATATAAAATGTCACAACACCATTTTTGGTCAAAAAATAAGTATGTGAAAGAGACCAAAATTGGATGATTTTAAAATGGGGGGACAAATTTCATGAATGAGTAAAAATACGAGGACCAAAAATAGTAATTAAACCTAATATTTTTTAAGGGTTGTTGATAGGTTTTTTTTTTATTAAATGAAGAGGGTATCACTTTTAGGAGTTGTGCATATAGTATAACTAGAGTACAATTGAAAAATATAATTAATATCACCTTAAAAATTAAAAGTGACAATTATTTTGAAACAATATTTATGCAATTTGAACAATAATTGTGATACGATGGGAGTAGTATTTCTAATTTATAGCAATTATAAAATACGTAAGAGATTGTGTTTACACAAATTCTAGGAGTAGTAATCAAATTAAGCTTAATAAACTGAGTGTTTCTCATTTGTTTTTCTTTGATTGTTTTGATGGACGAATTGGCAAGTGCACCAAATTGTAACAGAAAATAAAGTATTAAGTTATCGTCTCCACAGGGATTGTCGTTCAACTTAGCAATTAACGAAACTTATTAAAGTAAAAACGGTAAAAGAGATATTAATGGGTTGCAGGTTTTTTAATTCTCCTGCACAATGCAAGATTAGATTGTTTGTTTCAGATGTTTAACGACGATTAGGATTTCCTTGAATCCACTCTACCTTCTTTTTTGGAATTAACTCGGGTTGTTATTAGTTTATGACTCGCCTTCATTTATTCTCGTATGACATGATCACACGATGTAACGGTGGGAAGTTCGAGTATTTGTGCCGCAACAAAGGCTATACTTGCGACATTCCTCTAAAGATGAATCATAGCCCTAACAATCATATTTATATTTAATTAAAAATAAGCAATTTACTACTGTTCAGATTTGGACACCAGCAGGATAGACAGTCTTATACTTTAGTCTAGAAAGCGGGTCAACCGCTAGTTAAAAAACATTAAGAGTAGAACATACACAAATTAAATAAGACACACGAATCATAAACTAAAAAAAACATTATTAATTGAATCCAATAATTGAATCCAACAAATAAGTAGAGGTTTATTGAGGAACCCTAATCAAGAGAGGTTTAGTTACACATAATAACCAACATCATTACAAACTAATAGAAAAACATATCTTAGAGAGAACAAGAGGAGGGGGTAAATCCTCTGCCTTGAAACTTTGATGTTTGAACCTTGTCTTGTATCACTAACTTTTTGAATGAATAAAATATGTAAGAGATACACAAAAGTACTCAAATTTTAATAAGATAACCATGATAACACAAATATGAGTCAAACATTTATAATTAGAATATCAATCAGGGTTAATACAACTCAAAATTTGTAATAATTAAAAGTCTTGTACCGAAGGAACCTAAAAAACATCAATCGTTGCTACCAATAGATGATTCACTTGCGTCCATAGACGAATCAGACTCACTGGAAGTATCCCCTGAATGAAATTACAAAAGCAAAATACTCAGTTAAAATATTCAAAATTAAAATTAAATAATTTATCTTGATATGCCAAACTGCTATTAAAAGAAATGCCTAGCTATAGCATAAGATGTGCCAAACTAATGAGACCAAACAAAACTGAAAGGAAAACACAATTATAATCTCCAACCCAAATGCTAGTACTCTCAAGTTCAACATGTGAAGCCAATAACTATATAATTCTTGTAATATAAGGCACACCATGGAAAAAGAACCTCCAATACTACCAAATTGTAGACGTAAAGGTGTTAACATCTGTAATCTTCTATAGCAAATCAATAGTGTGGACCTGGTATGCTATAAGGTTAAGCTTGTAAAAGAGAAGAAATTTAAAGGCTTTCTTAAAAAAATAAAGGAGAAAATTGTAATGGGTCAAAATCCTATTAATCATTTTGCAAAGTCAAATTCTGCAGTCTGTTCTAGCCACTAAGTCAAATGAAATTCATTGATTAGATTTTGATTTGTATATTATATCACTAGAGTGAAGAGTCTAATACTAAATCAGAACTATCATGCAGTTAAACAAAGATTAACTATTACAAACATATACTATCAAAAGAAAGTCAATCTCATAGCACTAATATTGTAAATCTGACAGTATTAATGATATATATTCAGTGTTTAACAAAGGATGTTTAAATTTGTTGGGAAAGTAAATCGCAAGAATGGTTGAGCCCACAACTGAACCTAGCACAAATAACAGCATAATTGTCTTCCCATTAATTCGTCCACATACTACTTTGTCTACATAAATACAAACTATTGATGATAACACTACTTTCCCACAATGCTATGACTAGTGAACTGCTTGCAAAATGCTTACATAGCATTAATTGCAGTTCTGTGTGAACCGCTGCAATCAGCCTTACACTGAGGCTCATGCATTGTAATGTTAGTATTTTAAATTAATCCTTTTTTTAACAATAAATACAATATTATTTCATTTAAGAAATTGATTTCTGGTCAAATTTGTGTAAAGACACGAATACATGCAATAAGAAGTCAGAACATAATTCTTCCCGGTGCCAATTTGAGTGGGCTATTAAGCTTCTTGAAAAGAAAATAAAGTCGAAACATAACACTAACGTCAAAAGGCCTTGCCCTATTAGTCAAGGTCAACTACATGGGTCAAACTACCCCATTTAAGTCAAATAAACCAAGTCTTCGAAAAGATCATTTAAATGAAAGTCAAAACATTAACTCATTATCAACTAACACACCATCAAACGAGAGATAAATGAGGATGAATTGAGAATACACTACTGGTTTAATCTTTGTCAATGAATATATAAAAAGATACTGAAGGTGCATGGTTAAAATGTGAGACTAATTCACAATTGCACCTTTCTACCTATGGTTATGCATCAAATCAGAATTTAACATATAATTACTCATGAAATGGATCAACGTGGATATCAAGTCAAAGTACTTACATGACAATCAAATTTCTAATTCAAACTTGTGCACACGGGAAACGTACATGACAATCAAAATTTTAATTCAAACCTTCAAATCTAGTAACTGCAAGGTAGAAGCTAATGAAATGACGCAAAGCATAGAGTAACTACTTACATGGAACATATTGAAATGTAAGTTGACATGTTGAAGAGGCCCTTGGACATGAAGATAATAGTCTTTCTATTTCAGGTTGGCCAATGTAACAGATTTTCATGGTTTGTAAAACTCTTGCATTCTTCAAAATATACTTTGCTAGCTGAAGCTCACCTTGGAGGCCTAAGAAGCTGGATAGATGGAAAACTCTAAGGTGTAATGAAAGGCATTGCAGAACAAAATCTGGGTCCACCCAATTTTCTTTATCATCTTTTCTGGTCCATGTTTGGTCATCCGAGTTCAAGCCAGCCTGTTTATAAAGCATGTAAAGTAAAATAAACATAAACTTGTGCTATGAAAAGATAAATCAGATATGATCTTTAACAAACCTGATCAAGGTATAGCTCTTGAAGCTTAGGACAGTGTTTGAGAACTTCTACTAAGAAATGCCAACGATAATTGAGAGAATCGAGGTCCAAGCGAGTCAAATTATGAAAGGTAGGAATAGCATCATTATAGCGATACACCTAAAATAAAGAAATACAAACTGTCAAATCATGATTAAACTCCCAAAAGCAAAAAAATAAAAAAAGTATATATATATATATATATATATAGGAGAAAAGAAATATAGATCAAGGACATTTTTCTTTTTCATATAATAATCAAACCTGAACAGTTAAAATGCACATTGACAGAGACTGCACATTTTGAAGTGCTTTCATTGGAAATTGAAAATAAGAGGAATCAACTTCTGCTTTGGTCAAGTTACTTAAGCTAAAGCTTTTCCATTTGCTACAGCTTAGAGAGTCTTCCTCATAATCAGAGCTTAGTGAGTCCTCCTCATAATCAGAGTTTAAAGAGACCTCCCTATAATCAAAGTCTAGATCAGATATGAGTAAATCCTCCAGATTTGGACAATTAGCTAAAAGAAACATAAAATCTTGCTGTTTTGGGAGCGTGATAGATTGTAAATTGAGGGTTTTGAGCGGGGGAAGTGATAAAATGGAAGAAAACCTTATGGTAATAGGCAATATAGGCCAACCCGTCATGCCTACGTGTAGTTCAAGGCACTCAAGTCCTCCACATTGTAGCACAAAATTGATCCATTTGGCAAAACTGGGAATGCGTAGATTGAAAGGTTGAATAAAATTGTACATAACATAGAGGCGGAAACTCTTAATTGGGAGTGAGGCATCTCGCGACAGCAAAATGGAGTAGACAAAGTCGTTAAAGCGAAAATTGGCTTCTTGGTCTGTCAGTCGAGTGTGTCTGAAGTCCAGAACAGGAACTGATAGCCAAAGATGCTTCCACCTGTTTGAAAGAATGCTTGTGGCAACTGCTTGTTTGGTTTTAAGAAAAGAGAGAATGTGACAGAGAACAGCATCGGGTAAAGTGCTTATCCTATCCGCCATTGAAGTACAGTTCAGCTGAGAATGTGACCACAAACCACTGCAAATAATCAGATTGTTATCAGAAATTGCAGTACAGTTCAGTTCTTTTACTACAGATAAGGAATAGGGAAAGCTAGAGAAAAACTTCACTCACCCGTCTTTCTAAAATCCTACAAACATAATTTCAGAAAATACACATTTGGAATGTATATAAACTATGCTTTATGGGAAATGTACTTCCAAAGTTCTTTTAGAGTGAGAAAAGTTCCTCTGAAAGTTATTCACATTCAAAAAGGTTTCATTTGTTGACATAGTGATGGACTTTCATCTGTTTACCAAGCAAGGCAACTAAGGCATTAGCCTTATGACCCAACTTTTACTATTAATTGTTATTAGTAATTTGCTCCTCTCTCCGTCTCAAATTAGGTGTCGTCTTTTCGAATTTTCTGTCTTTATTTGTCCCTTTTATAATACTGTTACATCATTTATTATTCTTTTCGACTAACATCCCTTATTTATTGCATTTCAATCGTCTACAATTATTCCACTAACTATAATTAACAAGGGTGTTTTCGTAAATGACAGACCTAGAGATCCAATTCAAACCAATTAACTTAATTAGGTTTTATTCCAAGTTTGGGTCTAAACCAAACAAAATCACTTTCTATTTAGTTGGGTATAGATTTCACGTCATTCAAGATCAAGTGTTCGAGACTCGACCAGACTCAATTGAATGCATGTGTAAAATATTTCACACTGGCAATATATAAACAAATTTCAACCCGATTGAACGAAACGAAATTAAGTTAGTTCTCTATGGATTTGAATGGATTTCCTAAAAATCAAATGAAACCCAATTCGGATGATAATTTAATAAAATTAGTATAAAGATAATTAAGTAAAGCAGAGCAGCTAAATCGTAATCAAAGCAAAGAAGATGAATGAATACCTGATTGGATCGAAGAAGATGCAGTGATAAGGAACAATGAATGGATCCAAGTTTTTGGGGCTAGGGTTCTTCACTTTGGGACACTTGGGTCTTGTTTGCTTAAAGACAAAATAGGAGGGAGACAGATTTTAATGGAGGGAAAGTACAAATATTTTAAGATTCTCAAATTAATATTTTGCCCTTAATTACATTTTTAATACCTATCTAATCTCATTTTAAAAATAGCTCATATGGCATATAGAATACATTACTGTTCAGTGGAGGATCGAACTTCAGACACATATTTGTTCACTTTGAAGAGTGAATATTTTTTTGTACTGATTTTTTTTTTACACTTTTACTCAAAGGTGTTCAAAACTGAACCAACTCAATAGAAAAATTGCAAACTCAAACCAAAACCGCAACAAAATGTATTTGCATCGGATGTATTTGGGTCATTTTTTACTCAACTACACAATTTTGTTTCCGGTTCATATTTCACCAATCGAATCAAAATAAAACACCTCAAAATAAGAAAAACACTAATTAAACATATGTCACATAGTTCAATCCTCATGAAAACTCAATAAAAACTTTTATAGAATGACATATTTTTTCTATTGTTAAGTTTTTCCTTACTTTTTATTTCAAAAATATATTTATGTGTTACTTGAACTTTTAGAGAATGATAAAATCTTTTTCTTTTCCATTTCGTATTGAATATGATTACTTTTTGTCCACGTTTTTAATTTGGTTTATGTTGTTGGACAAAATTTAAAACATTGTTGAAAACATTAGTCAAAATAGGTTGTATTTTAGTTTTTAAATTGATTTTAATGATGGAAACAAAAAATTGTATTGTCTAAAACAAATCGCACCAAATGAACCAACTTAAACCACATTAGTTTCATTTAGTTTTTATTTTAAAAGTCAATCAAATCAAAACAAACCGTATTTTTTTTATCTTTCGGTTAACTTTTAGCCTCAAAATCAAACCAAACCACACCGCGAACATCTCTACTTTTACGCCTATCCATTTTCGGCACCTTAAAACACTGAATGTCATATTTTCTCATGAACAACTATCATAAAAAAAAAACATTGATTTGACAAAAAAACACATGTGAAAAAAGGATTATCCAAGTCGATAAATTAATATTTTATTAATCAAAAATACATTTAACTCAATGAAATAATTTCAAATTATAAAATCTGAAATCACAAATTTCATCTCACAACTGTAAATCCCAAATATGAGAATCACTAAATCCTTTCCTTCAAATTCTTGTATATATGTTGATGATCCATCACATTATCCGTTTTGCTCTTTCATCTAGTATGTATGTTGATGATCCATCACATTATATGTTTTGCTCTTTCATGAGAGCTGACTAGTGACTGTTTTTTTTTTCTTTTCAAGAAGAAAAAATTAATTTTATTAAGTTAAACATAAAACATCTCAAAGCACAAGATATGTTATAAGAATGTCAAATACAAAGCAAGATCAAAGACTAGGACAAAACCCCCTCGGAGCATCAAGATAACAACTAAAAGTCACCTAGACAAAACGAAGACAAAAGCTTTAACGCCAAAAAGAGGGAACTCCAAAGTAAAAAAACTAAATCTCCACCAAAGTGCACTTTTCGAACGAATTGATCCAGAACAATTGATCGAAGATCGGAAAAAAAAGAGGCACCTTAGGGTCTCGCTCCAAGCCATTGACGAGCTACCAGAAGCCCGTAGACAATGCAAGGAACATCAACTACTACTCCGGACCCAAGCAGGCTAAGACTAGTGACTGTTATCTCTGGATGATTGGGACACAAACGATTAAACGAGCTCAAACATTGGTCCAACTTCAAATGGACTTGGCTCTATACCTATGAATAAATAGATTATTATGTCAAATATGTCTTTTTTTGTATTGCACATAAATATTAAGGATGCGGTAGTTCTAATGTCCATAAAAAATTTGCATTCGGGAACTTTTTTTTCCTTTACATGGTGTTTCATCACAAAAAGACCGATTCATGTGTCTTGCACATATGAATGACAACCATTTTAGGATAGAAAAACACAATCAAAATCAAAACATACCATAGAAAGCAAATCAAAGAAAAAACCAACTTTTTTAGGAAACAATCACAATTAAAATGAAACAATTTTAAACATGGAGAAATGAAGGATAAACCTGAAGAAACATAGGAATACCGTATCAAAGTGTTTTAGCTAGGTTCTCAAATTGATTAGCATCAGAAGCAGCACTAAAAACCTTGATTAGATGATTTTATAGGATTTAATTATGTTGAACATTAATTTGATTCACTTTCATTTCAAAATGCTTTTGAACTCTTGTGACCTTGAAAATGATTTGAGTACCAAAAGGTCAGTATCCTACACTTTATACTTGACATTGACAGGACCCTGGTAAGAGTTTAAAACTGAGTAAGATGGTACCGTCGGATAAATTCTGGACCATTTTGAGAAAAATGATAAACAAATTTCAATAATCGTTGATATTGATTAGCTAAGAGGCTGGCAAACTCTATTTCTCCAGCAACTAAACAATTAGAATTTTCTTCAACTTGGTAGGGTTGAACACCAGAGCTCAACAAATCATATTAGAGTCTTTCTTGATATCAATTGTCTCCAGTGGCCATAACAGAAAGGAAGAAGAAAAAACGCATTTAGCATGCAACGACAGAAAGTAGTTTCAAGTGTAGTGTGCAGCCAAAAATCAATGGAAAGGTAGCAGCCATAGAAAGTTGTTTTTCTGAAAGGCTAGTGTGAATGATCATACAAATTTCTAATAATTTCGTGCAGATATCAATTTTGAGATGTGGCCATGAACACATAATCGCCACATCCTTGTCATGGAATGCTACCAAAGGAACCTAATAAACATCAATCATTGCTACCAATAGATGATTCACTTGCGTCCATAGACGAATCAGACTCACCGGAAGTATCACCTGAATAAAATTACAAAAGCACAATACTCAGTTAAAATATTCAAAATTAAAATTAAGTAATTTTTCTTGATATGACAAACTTGTATTTAAAAAAAAAAGACTAGCTATAGCATAAGATGTGCCAAACTAATGAGACCAAACAAAACTGAAAGGAAAACACAGTTATAATATCCAACCCAAATGCTAACTCTCAAGTTCAACATGTGAAACCAACAACTATATAATTCTTGCAATATAAGGCACACCACGAAAAAAGAACCTCCAATACTACCAAATTGTAGACAAAAAGGTGTTAACATCTGTAATTTTCTATAGCAAATCAATAGAGTGTGGACCTGGTATGCTATAAGGTTAAACTTGAAAAAGAAAATAAATTTAAAGGTTTTCTTAAAAAATGAAGGAAAAAATTGTAACTGGTCAAAAATCCTATCAATCATTTCGCAATTAAAATTGCTTAATCAGAGTTTGTCAATTTCTGCAGTCTGCTCTAGCCACTAAGTCAAATGAAATTAATTGATTGGATTTTAAAATATATATCACTAGAGTCTAATGCTAAATCAGAACTATCATGCAGGTAAACAAAGATTAACTTATACAAACATATACTATTAAAAGAAAGTCAATCTCATAGCTCTAATATTTAAAACTGGCAATATTAATGGTATTCTGAGAAGTGTTAAAAATTAAAAGTATTGCATTGCTAACAATACAATGCACGAAATCTGTAGATACCTAATGCTATGGCTGAAAGCAGTACAATCTATAGCACACTTATCATATAAGTTGTTAGGAACACATAACAAAAAGAAAGAATGATAGATGAAGGAAAAAAAATAGAAATGTATTATTGAAGACTTTAAAAGAATACGGACAACAGAAATTCCCAAAGGTTTACACTGCACAAAGGAATGCTCTTTTCACTTACACCATCCAAATTTCTCTTATTCATGCATGATAACCCCTCTAACAACCTAAACCATCCTCTTACTAACTAACTGCTTAATTGTCCCTAACAAATTTCCTTTCTCTCTTGTCATATAACTAACACTTAATAAAAGATAAGATCTATGTTATCTGTACGCTATTTATTTCAACCACTCAGCAGCTAGTGCCAGATGATTAATCAGATCTAACTTTGACTGTATTGTATACAAGTTGGGCATGATGGATATATATTCAGTGTTTAACAAGGGATGTTTAAGTTTGTTGGGAAAGTAAATCGGAAGAATGGTTGAGCCCACAAGTGAACCTAGCACAAATACAGCATAATTGTCTTCCCATTAATTCGTCTACATACAACTTTGTCTACATAAATACAAACCATTGATGACCACAACACTTTCCCACAATGCCATGACTAGTGAACTGCTTGCAAAATGCTTGCATAGCATTAATTGCAGTTCTGTGTGAACCGCTACAATCAGCCTTACACTGAGGCTTTGTAGTGTTAGTATTTTAAATTTCCTGTAATCCTTTTTTTAACAATAAATACAATATTATTTCATTTAAGAAATTGATTTCTGCTCAAATTTGGGTAAAGACACGAATACATGCAATCAGAAGTCAGAACATAATTTTTCTTGGTGCCAATTTGAGTGGGCTATTTAGCTTCTTAAAAAAAAGGAAGTCAGAACATAACACTAACGGCAAAAGGCCTTGTCCTATTAGTCAAGGTCAACTACATGGGTCAAACTACCCCATTTAAATCAAATAAACCAAGTCTTCGAAAGATGATTTAAATCAAAGTCAAAACATTAACACATTATCAATTAACACACCATCAAAAGAGAGATAAATGAGGACGGAATTGAGAATACAACTACTGGTTTAATCATTGTCAATACATGTGTATAAAAGGGTAAAGACGGTACAAGGTTAAAATGAGAGACTAATTTACAATTGCACCTTCCTACCTGTGGTTATGCATCAAATCAGAATTTTACATACAACCACTCATGAAATGGATCAACGTGGATATGGAGTACAAAAAAAAAGGTAAGCAAACACTACCATTTAAGGATCAATCAAATTGTGCACAGAGGCAATGTACATGACAATCAAAGTTCTAATTCAAACCACCAAATCTAGCAACTGCAATGTTGAAGCCAATGAAATGACACGAAGGATAGAGTAACTACTTACATGGAACATATTCAAATGTAAGTTTACATGTTGAAGAGGCCATTGGGCATGAGGATAATAGTCTTTCTACTTCAGATTGTCCAATGTACCGGATTTTCATGGTTTGTAAAACTCTTGCATTCTTCAAAATATACCTTGCTAGCTGAAGCTCACCTTGTAGGCCTAAGAAGCTGGAAAGATGGAAAACTCTAAGGTGTAATGAAAGGCATTGCAGAACAAAATCTGGATCCACCCAATTTTCTTTGTCATCTTTTCTAGTCCATGTTTGGTCATCCGAGTTCAAGCCGGCCTATTAATAATGCATGTAAAATAAAATACATAAAGGTGTGCTATGAAAAGATAAATCACATAAGATCCTTAACAAACCTGGTCAAGGTATAGCTCTTGAAGCTTTGGGCAGTGTTTGAGAACTTCTACTAAGAAATGCCAACGATAATTGAGAGAGTCAAGGTCCAAGTGAGTCAAATTATGAAATGTAGGAATAGCATCATTGTAGCGATACACCTAAAATAAAGCAATGCAAACTGTCAAATCATGGTTAAACTCCCAAAAACAAAAAAAGGGAGAAAAGAAAATAAGTCGAATCAAACCTGAGCAGTTAAAATGCACATTGACAGAGACTGAACATTTTGAAGTACTTTCATTGGAAAGTGAAAATAAGTCGAATCAACATCTGCTTTGGTCAAGTTACTTAAGCTTAAGTTTTTCCATTTGCTACAGCTTAGAGAGTCCTCCTCATAATCAAAGCTTGGAGAGTCCTTCGCATAATCAAACCATAGATCTGATATGATTAAATCCTCAAGATTCGGACAATTAGCTAAAAGCGACATAAAATCTTGATGTTTTGGGAACGTTATAAAATCTAAGTGAAGGGTTTTGAGCGAGGGAAGTAATAAAATGGAAGAACAGCTAGGGTCTATCCAGAAAAAGTGAAGCCTGAGAACTACTAGCGTTGTGCAGTTGAAAATGGTATTGGGCAATGTACGCCAACCAAATATGTCCACGTTGAGATCAAGGTACTCTACTCCACGTTGTAGCACAAAGTTGATCCATTTGGCAAAACTGGGAATGCAAAGATTGACACAACCATTATAATTGTAGATAACATAGAGGCTGAAACTCTTAATTGGGACTGCAGCATCTCGCGATAGCAAAACAGAGTAGACAAAGTCGTTAAAGCGGAAATTGGCATCTTTGTCCGTCAGTCGAGTGAGTCCGAAGTCAAGAACAGGAACTGATAGCCAAAGATGCTTCCACCTGTTTGAAAGAATGCTTGTGGCAACTACTTGTTTGGTTTCAAGAAAAGAGAGAATGTGACAGAGAACAGCATCAGGTAAAGTGCTTATTGTATCCACCATTGAAATTTGCCACCGTTTAACAAGAAAGGATGAAGGACCACGAACCACTGTAAATAATCAGATTGTTATCAACAATTGCAGTACAGTACAGTTCAGTTCTTTTACTTCAAAGAAGGAATATGGAAAGCTATAGAAAAACTACAGGTACTAGGTAGTAATTTTCCTATGTTTGTTTACAAAACAAGGCTACTAAGGTATTAGCCTTATGCCAGACACTGGACACGACTAATAATTTAAAAAAAATCACATAATTCAGTGTAATTACAAGTGTCGGTGTCGTGTGGTGTCGTGTCGACACCAGGACACGCCTAATTCGAGAAGTGTCCGTGCTTCATAGGGTCCAAACCAAACAAACTCATTTTCTATTTAGTTGGGTCACGTCGTTCAAAATGAAGTGTTGAGACTCAACCAGACTATATAAATGAAATCCAAAATCAAGTCAGTTCTATATCGATTTAATTGGATTTCCTAAAAATCAAATGAAACCCAATTCGTATGATAATAATTTAATAAAATTAGTATGAATCGTAATCACAGCAAAGAACATGAATGAATACCTGATTGGATCGAAGAAAATGCAGTGATAAGGAAGAATGAATGGATTCAAGTTTATGGGTTCTTCACTTTGGAGGGAAAGTACATATATTTTAAGATTCTCAATTTAATATTTTTCGTTTAATTACATTTTTAATTCATTCTTATCTTATATCCGATCTGTTTTAAAATTAGTATCGTTTAAGGTTTTTACGCACATATTAAAAAATGCATTAATTAAAAGAAAGAGAGATGTTATTTTACCAAATTATCCTAATCAACTATTGGTTTGTTTTTTATTAAAGAAAAAATAATACTTTGGAAGTAGTGTATAACTATATATAGCATTAAATGAAAGGTACAATTGAAAAGAAAAAGTTATAATTGCATTGGAAACTTAAAGAGACATTTATTTTAAAACAATTTATTTTGGCTAAAACGATACTCATTTTAAAACGAATGGAGTAGATCTTATTTCAATTTAGGGTCCGTTTGTTACAGATTAAAATAAAAGTGATTTTACCATAAAATAATTTAGAGATTATTTTATAGAGATTTTAAGAAAAATTAGAATATATTTTGCATTTGTTTACGCTAATAAAAATCACTTTTTTTTTAAAAAAAATATTTTAGTTTGTTTGATTCAGCTATATAAAAGCGATTTTTTGTTACAAAATTAGTTCAACCTTTTGATCCATATTTTATGTCTCATCTAAAAAATCTATTTTTTGAAAAGCTGCTCTTAACAACTTCTCATTTGAAGCTGTTTTAGATTTTTTTTTTTTATTCTGATTTTTTTAAAAATCTGTAACAAACGGATGCAATACTCTTAAAGGTGAGTATTGATTTTTTTTCGTAAAAGGTTCTTAAACCCTTCTTAACATTAAAATTTTACAGTGACTAAACTTGAAAACTCTTGATTTTGTAAGGACAAAATGTATTTAACCCTTTTAAAATTGAACATTTTTACTTACCTATTTTGAATCTATTTTTACACTTTTACTTTGGGTGCTCAAAACCCAACCACCCGAATCAAAACCGTAGAAAACCGTATTTGGTTTGAATGTATTCCGATCGTTTTTTTACTCAACCGTACGTTTTGGTTTGGTTTGCAATTCTTATTTTATCAATCGATCAAACCAAATCGTAATATAAGAAAAACATTAATTAAACATTATGTCACCTAGTCCAATACTCATAGAAACTTTTAAATAATGACATATTTTTTCTCTTTTTAATTTTTTTTTTGTATTTTATTTCAAAATTTGTTTTTATGTACTACTTAAAGTTTTAGAGAATGATAAAATTTATTCTGTTGCATTTCTTACTAAATAAGATTACTTTTTGTTGCGTTTTTTATTTTGTACTCTATGTTGTTGGATGAAATGTAAAATATTGCTGAAAATATATTGTAAAAAACCCTGATTTGAGAAAAATACACGTGAAAAAAGGGTTTATATATGTTGGTAAATTAATATTTTGTTAATCAAAAATACATTTAACTCAATGAAATAATTCCAAATTGTAAAATCTAAAATCACAAATTTCATCTCACAACCGTAAATCTCAAACTTGAGAATCACCAAATCCTTTCCTTCTTCGATTTCTCGTATGTATGTTGATGATCCATCACATTACCTGTTTCTCTTTCATGAGAGCTAACTAGTGATTGTTATCTCCAGATGATTGACACGTATACGATTAAACGAGGTCAAACATTGCTCCAACTCCTGTTGGACTTGACCCGGCACCTAAGGATAAATAGATTATCATGTCAAATATGTCTTTTTCTTATTGCACATACATATTAAGTATGTGGTAGTTCTAATGTCCACAAAAAATTGCACTCGGGAACTTTTTTTTTCTTTACATGGTACACCATCACAAAAAGACCGATTAAAATGTCTTGCAACAGAAGCAGCTAGGTTCTCAAATTAATCAGCAACAGAAGCAGCACTAAAAACATAGATTAGATGATTTTATAGGCTATAATTATGTTGAACATTAATTTGATTCACTTTCATTTCAAAATGCTTTTGAACTCTTGTGATCTTGAAAATGATTTGAGTACCAACAGGTCAGTATCCTACACTATATACTTGACATTGACAGGACCCGGGTAAGAGTTTAAAACTGAGTAAGATGGTACCGACGGATAAATTCTGGACCATTTTGAGAAAATTGATAAACAAATTTCAATAATCGGCGATATTGATTAACTAAGAGGCTGGCAAGCAACTAACAATCAGAATTTTCTTCAACTTGGTAGGGTTGAATAACAGAGCTCAACAAATCATATAAGAGTCTTTCTTGATATCAATTGTCTCCAGTGGCCATAACAGAAAGGAAGAAGAAAAAACGCATTTAACATGCAACGACAGAAAGTAGTTTCAAGTGTAGTGTGCAACCAAAAGGCAATGGTAAGGTAGCAGCCATAGAAAGTTGTTTTTCTGAAAGGCTAGCGTGAATGATCATACAAATTTCTAATAATTTCGTGCAGATATCAATTTTGAGATGTGGCCGTGAACACATAATCGCCACATCCTTGTCATGGAATGCTACCAAAGGAACCTAATAAACATCAATCATTGCTACCAATAGATGATTCACTTGCGTCCATAGACAAAAGACTCACTGGAAGTATCACCTGAATAAAATTAC
>Ga0315913_1000417_pt1 | contig 37073 bp, 12 predicted proteins | sample MpolsnodulesMG_FD_207736 | JGI IMG/M metagenome (GOLD analysis project Ga0315913, IMG submission 207736) | Medicago polymorpha root nodule microbial communities from Los Angeles, California, United States - small nodules | ecosystem: Host-associated > Plants > Roots > Nodule | place: USA...
ATGTTATTATTTTAGTTTTTGGAGTAATCGAGTCACCGGTTCAATCCGATTTAATATTATTAAATATCTATACAAATTTAATCTAAACACCGGGTTATCTAACCGAGTCATCCGATTTAATCCGATTCTGTCATGCGGTTCAACCAATGATCCGATGGTTCGACCATCGACTCGGTGACTCAGTACCTCTGCCGAGTCGATGACCGAACCAAGTTTTAAAACTATGCGACAAAGCATGACAACGTTTTTTTTTATTTTTAATTCAATGTGTGCAACGTTGTCTGTGTGCATATGGTTACTATTGAATTTAAAGTGCCATGGAGGCATGGACTGGTATAGTGAGGAGGACTGGACGGGGCACCCATGGCCAGGGCCCTCTCTCTGATGCTTACACTATTTAACTTTGTCATGTAGTAACACACCTATTATATATTATATATAAAATTAGAATGAGGCTTCTCCCTCCATTAAAAAATAATTGTAGTATTTAGCAATGAGGATTTACGGGCTTATCTTTTGTATGCTACTGATGTATTTCTATTATATTAAGGTCTTGTAAAAGTGTTTTTAAGATACTTCTAAAGAATTCTTAATAAAAAAATTATTATTTAAAAGTTAAATATTTCAATTTTAATTTAACAATATATAAATCAATTTCTTTTTACAAGGGCATGTGACAATTATTACATGAAGTAGTAACCTTTTTTTGTTTTTTTTTTAAATGATCTAGTGATTAGAGCTTACTGATTTTAAATGTGGAGAAATGATGTATTTAAGGTTTGAACTCTGACCCTTGTATGCATTATGCATTGTGCCTACCAACTGAGTTAAACTTTGACATGATATTTCTCACTGGCTTGGTTACAACATAGTGTTTCCTGAAAACGTGTCAGACCATTTATATCAATTTGACACCTTTAGCGGTTTTTCAAACAGCAAACACTCAGCTCTTAACCTTATTTGACTATCATGTGTGTGGGTGATTTGACTTGAAAGGAATGCTCGGATCTTTCACCAAAAGAAGCTTCTTTTAATCAATTGCTAGATAAAGTTAAGCTTCAATCTTACCAGTGGCTGAAGGCAAATCGTTCTAGTTTTGTTTTCTCCTACCATTCTTGGTGGTTGAATCTTTCACCTTGCTTGAGAATATTTTTGTAACAAAGCAACATTCTTTTTCAGCTAGGGTTTTAACACTCCTTATGCTAAAATCTCTAGACTTTCAGTAATATAATTCATTTTGGCTTCATGAAAAAAAAAACTGAGTTAAGTTTGTTTACGGAACTCTCACAAAGTAACTCTATCATATATATTTTTGCAAATCAAAATATATACAAAAAATAATAATAATCACTTAAAATCAATGTGTGAAACGTTGTCTATGTACGTGTGGCTACAATTGAATATGGTAATTGGCATGGACCTATATAACGAGGGGGCACCCGTGGGTCTGGGTCCTCCCTCTGTCTCACTTGTCATGTCTCTCAAAAATACTTTGTCATGTAATAGTACACACATTATATCAACATTAGTGATATTTTTATGAAATTTTAATTTTGATTTTAATTATAAATTATAACAAATTTAACAAATTATGTTTATTTTTAAATGACATCAAATAATATAGAAAATATAACATGATTTTTTTTATCTTTTTTAATAACATCAACACTATAACTTTACTATAGGTTCCTTTAAAAAAAAACTTTATTATTGAAAAATTTGTTAAGTGGTATAATTAAAAGTGAAAAAGTCATCTTAAAATCCTTTATTTTCTTTATATATAATATAGAAATATACAATAGAAGTATAGATAATATTGTTCATATCATAGCGCAGTCGATTATATCTTAATGAGATTTAACTTTTTTTTAATTAATAATTAATTTAAATAATATTATAAAGGAATAAAACAGTACATAAAATATTTTAAACAAAGGGTAAAGTCGGTAAGAGAAAAAACCATCTTAAATGGATGCATTTTCTTTTCTCTCACTTGATACTACTCCAATTAAAGTTTTTTAGAAGAGTTTATGTGAATAATTTGTGACATATCAATGAATTGTTTTGAACTTTTTTTTACAAGTTTTTAACTTAATTATATAAGCCCTCTAAAGTAGCTTATAAACAGTTTTTTTTATAAAAGAAGCTTATAAACAGCTGTATAGCCTACATTGACATAGTTTAACTTTATTTTATTTTTTAATATATAAATATTTTATACATCTAAAAATAATATATACATCCATTATCACCCTATACAAGGGTGACAATCATTTATTTACAAACAATCTATTTTAAAATTTGAGCAGTCCTATTATATGTCTAAGTTTGGGTGCATCTAAAATTCGGTAGTACTTCCTAATTAATTAAGCCAAATAAAAGACTCATCGTCCTTTACAAAGTTAACGACATCTACGACCCCACCTTCAAGAATGCAAAGGTAAAGATTTTTTTTTGAAGACATAAAAATGGGATATATTAACACTGACGGTGTGTGCTCCTCAGTACAAGATGTACCAAAAAGACCACCCCAAAAAGCAAGTTGTCATACAAAGTATATACAAGAAACACAGGTCAGTCGATACCCAAACAAATCAAAGGGTCCGACCACCATCTCTGCAAACTGTAAACAAACTTGGCATTATTAGCCTTTAGCCACCATAATGAATGAAATTTTACTTTTTCTAAAAGCTGTAAGATAGGAGTTTTGATGTTGTTGAGTACTCTGTTATTACGTTCACTCCATATCAGCCAAACACGAAGAAGCCACAATAATTGAAGAAACGAACGGAGAGCCTTTGAGGAACCTGTATAATGAATAAATTGGAGAAAATGCTCACTGATGCTATGCGGATCTACTCCCGCCACTCCAATTCAGGTCATGATATGCCGTCACAACGAACCGAACACTTGGCAATGGAGAAACAAATGAGCTGCTGACTCCACAAGCCCGCACCCTAAAACACACGTAGCCCCCTTAGCTTGAACTATGTCACGCCTTAGGAGATTGGTTCTGGTTGGAAGCTTGTCCTTCAGCAGACGCCAAACAACAATGGAAACCTTTAGGGGAACCTGCTTATGCCAAATAAGATCTCTAGTTACATCAAAAGTGAAAGAGACTAGAGTTGTCAGAATCTGATATGCAAAGGTAAAGATTGAAGCGTGTCTATATAATAAGGTTGAATTTTTCAAATAACGATGATAATTGCAATTTTAACAAAAACTACATTTTAAAGCGTTGACAAAAATATAATATCACTGCTTTTATCAATATCACCGACCGTCGTTTCTCCATTGCAAACATATGGAGGAAAACCTATCAAATCATTTGCTATGCATCGTTGAAGGTATTCGTATACAGATAAAAAAAATACAATAAAATTGTCAAAATATATGATATTTTAACTAAATTATATTCTCTTAACTATTAGTGTATTTCCCTTCATCATAATATAAGTTGAATACATGTTTTGAAAGTAATGTTCATATTATTAACCGAAAGGTGTAGTGGAAAAAAAATGGTTCTCTGTATTGAAAGAATGTTTTATCTACATAATAAAATAAGTTGGCCTGACAGGTTTAGGAAGCTTTTTTTACGGCCTATGACCTGACTTATTTAGCTAAATAAGTTTTTAAAAAGCCCAAACCTTCTCTACTTAAAAAAAAATTGGTCTGACCTGACCTGTCGTAGGCTAGACCATAGGCCCCGGTAGACCAACCTGACCTAATTCCATCCTTAATTATCACTCTGGGTGACAATAATTTATTTAGAAACAATCTATTTTAAAATTTGAGCAGTCCTATTGTAAGTCTAAGGTTGGGTACATTTAAAATTCGGTACTTCCTAATTAAGCCAAATAAAAGACTCATCGTCCATTATCATTAACTTTGTAATGGACGATGAGTCTTTTATTTGGCTTAATTAGGAAGTACCGAATTTTAGATGTACCCAACCTTAGACTTACAATAGGACTGCTCAAATTTTTCAAATAACGATGATCCTTGCAATTTTAACAAAAACTACATTTTAGAGCGTTGACAAAAATATAATATCACTACTTTTATAAAAAAAATTTAAAAAAAACTACAACAAGGTAAGAATTACTTTTATTTTAAAACAGATTTTATTTAGTAAAGTGACACTCATAAGTATGAACACTTGAATAAACATGTAAGAAAACAAGGATCAATTGTAGGATGGATTGTGGTGCAATAGAATCCAACCAAAAAAAACGAATATGTTAAGCACTATTTCAAATCTAGTTGAGCTAGATGTAGACTTAATAATACCCATCCATATCAACTCAACACGGTGTAACTAAGGATTTTCATCGGACCACGGGAGCTCCATTTAAATCCTCGTTTTAAATTACGAGAGATAAGAGTTAAAAAAGGAAATAAAAAAAAACAGGGGTATAAATAAATGTAGACATTTGAGAAAACAAAGAAAGAAAAAATGGATATCATTCGTTCCATGAAACAACTCTTCAATTAAATAATTTTATATTGAAATTGATAATTGCAATGTTGAGCCTTACAAAGGTCTATTCAATTCCTAGGTAAAATACTTGTTTACACATATACAATACAATACCTAATTTTTATGAATTAAAAATCATACACCAAAAAAAAGAGTAAAATAAAAAATTTCAAATATGACCACTTTTCTTATATTTACATTGAAAAAAGGGTTTTGGATTTTCCCCACAATGAAAAACGTATAGAATAAGAAATGAGTTTTTCGTGTGGCTACAAGTTACAGTGATTGTTGAGTTTCAATTCCATCAATAGGTTCATAAGTATCATTGTGAACCTCATTAGAGCACGGCATAGGGCTCAACTTCAACGGTGGAAAGCAGCACTCGCAAGTTTCTTGACATGGCTCAGGTAGGGTCAAATTTTGGCGGTCCCTTTGGGTCCCACCAGTAGGTTGTGAAGCCTCCTTTAGTGGACCCCAACATTCTACCTTGTTGAATTCTGGAATCTTTGAATGAAAATATACCCAAACCAATGCTTCCTGTAATTCCGGATAGTTGTTGAATAAATTGCCGTCACCGTGTACAAAAGCCTTCAATACCTAAATCAAATAAAAACCATAATGTTAATAATCACAATAAGTTTATTATAAAAAAAATAATCACATTAAGATATAAGATATAATTCGCGTCGGTACAATTCAAATGATAAAAAGTTGGTCAACTACTCATATAAAGTAGTTCTCGCACCCACCCCTTGATAACTTGGTGACCAAATTGCCGAATATTGTCATATGTGTAATTCAAATTTAGATAAATACAAAGATTCTTAAAACTCACTATCAATTGAGGTGAAAAAATATGTTAAATTGTGAGTTCGAACTCAAAACCCCCTCGATTAACCGGGGTTTTAAGAATCTTTGTGCGTGTTCCTTAAGGTACAAGGAAAAAACTCATAAATTGGTCGCTAGAACAACAATATTGACCAAATTGCCGAGTATTGTCATATTCAAATTTAGATAAGTATGAAGATTCGTAAAACCTACTATCAATTGAGGAGAAAACACATGTTGAGGTGTGAGTTTGAACTCTAAAACCCCTGAATTAATAGGGGATTTTAAGAATCTTTGTAAGTGTTTCTTAAGATACAAGGAAAAAACTCACAAATTGATTGCTAGGACAACAATATTTTGGATCTCGTAGAAAAAGTAAAATAAGTGTGAAGACATACCCCATATTTACCCTTGGAGCTCGAGTTCAAATTCATAATACCCATCTTAGATGCATTAAGTGTGTGAGTTTAGTAGATATAATTTGTTTTAGTCAAAAAAAGACATGCTTACCACGGGTAACTCTTTGCAGAAGATGAAATATCTTAGTCTAGCAAATATATCCAACAAAAAATGGCCACCACTAATGTGACAATGAACATGGAGAGACATCTTTCCCTTCACCTTCTTCCACTGCGCCACAACTTCATCCCTTTGCAATCTATTATACCATCCCTGCAACTGCAATTGAATTCCCATGTTTGTATACTTTTTTATTCCTAAAATTCAATATTGATATTTTTTTTGTGAACCTCTTCAACTCTGTTTTGTTACTTCCATCAAATGATTAGGGAAGACATGATTGTGATGATGATGTTGATAATCAAAATTATGAGAAATACCTGAGAGTTATTAATGGTTTGAGAAATTGCCAAAGTGAGTTTTGAGGTTACATCACTATGTGTTAACGTATAAGTCCTTGGAAGATTTCCTGGATGTTTGTCTTCATCAATTCCTAAGAACAAAACCTTCAATTTTGATGCTTCAAATATAGCCGGTCCAAATAACCTAGCAACCTGTTTCAAACCAAATCCACAAATAAAAAGTCAAAATAGATCAAACTTAATAAGAAAATACCCTTTTTTATTTGAAAAATTGAGAAGAAAAACATACAGGAACAATTGATTGGTTCTTCTTCCATAACCGTCTTCTATTTGGAAAAAGAGGTTTATGTTGAGGTAAAAAAGAAGGTTTGAACTTAGAAGTGAGCATAGGAGGAGGAGCAGTGGTTAGAGTACCCATGTTCTTGTAGTTAGATCCAATCTCTGTGCACTCACAAAGACAAAGAATTAACGTTACGTGGTTGTTCAAACAACAATAAAAGAGTGTTGTTTGATGAGTATAAGAATGAAGGGTCTTCTTTTTAATATGCCTTTACTTTGCTTGTAACAAGTGATGCGGGATTTTTGTTGAGAATCTTCTTTAGGTTTTGCTTCTAAGATTGAGCTAAGAAAATTGGATAAAAGTAAGAAGAGATAATTGATTGGATTGTGTTAAGATGCGTGTTGTAAATGTTATGTGTGACTTTTGGGTTTGTGATTGCTTGCGGTTGCTTTAAGTAGTAGTCTTGTGCAATGGTGTCTTTATTTGCATAGTTTTGGCTATTTTCGGTTGTAGTTGTGTCTATGCCTCTCTAAAACACGTTTCTTTTGTGTTAACTTACCACGTGGTCTTGTTGGACTAATTTGTCTCTAATCCAACGGTGGTAGACCAACTTTTTGGTATAGCAAACTTTAGGTTTTCTTCTCTATCATCATAATAATGGAGGTTTGTAACTTTTTTTAGCTGTTGTTATTTGTTACTGCTATTGTCTCGGATGTTCTTGAAATTGCACCTTGAGTAGGCGAGCGCAGCCAATTATACTCCTCTCCAAAAACAAAAGAGGTAAAACTGTTAGTAATCATGGAATAATCATGGGATTCTAAGGATAAATGTTATAGTGATCGATAAGAAAAAGTGTATAAGAATATTCATGTAGGAGATACCCATAGAGATTCATAGTAGAATGAATTAGATTTGATAAAAGATAATAAGAGAGTACAATGGTACAATAGTGAGAGTTATTTATAAATGTTAGTTAGTCTAACTAACTCATAAGTACCCAACCAACCGACTAACCATAGTTTATCTATCAACTAACTATGGTTTATTCACTATACTCTAATAAAATCAAGATACAAGTACTTTCTCCGTTTCAGTATACCTTCTCATTTACAATATAATTATGAATCTAGGAATAATTGTCATTTTAGACTCCAATAATTGTCATTTGTAATGAGTGATTCATGTGTAAAATAATATTATTTAAAAATAAATGATAATTTTGATTTTCAAAGCAATATTGATCACTTTTTTTTTCTTCAATTTTATTATTTAATATTTCATCATTTTTAAGTAAATGTCTTTTACTATGCATTTATGGTATAGTTTTTTATAAAAAGAAACACATGATAAAAGATGTTATGAATTTGGATAAAACTCACAACAATATGTGATGTGCAAAGCAAAATTAACAACAACCAAAACCAAATAGATCAATAACAATAAAATAAAAGGATAAAAAAAAAAAGCACAACGATATTTGTTTACTCAATCCGATCTAAATTTGATATACTCTGAAGGTGAGAACAACTCTCCAATTGACTATTAAAAAGTTCTTTAAAAAGGGATATAAGGGTTACAAGAAATTAGCCTTCAACAAGTTCTCTAAAAATAAACCATAGTTTCTACCATTTTCTCGAATCTAGTTATGTGGCTAAAAGTCTCAATTTTTTCACACTTGAGGTGTTTGAATGGTGATTCCAAATCCTAAAATCTACTCCAAAAGCCCTCAACCTTTAGCTTATCGATACCCCAAAGGTTCACTCTTTTGTTCTCTCTAGGTTTGCGTTTTTCCTCTCTCCTAAACCCTAAATCCAGACTGCTTATTTATAGGATCACGTAGCAGACAATGACTAGATATCTTGCAATCCTTCAAGATGCGCGTTGTACAACCTTCATGTGCATCGCATAGTACGCAAAACTAAAACATTTCCAGAATCAAGATTTTAAGGCATATACAACAAAAGATAATTTATTAATAATATCATTTTCTCTCATTTGATTATATATTTTTTTAATCAGTGTAAAATGACTAATTGATCATGCATTGTGAGACACAGGGCATACTTCTTTTTGAACATAGATTTTATTAAAAAGATAAAATACAAAAAAAAAGTTAAAAGAACTCGAAAAGTTAAGGATTAGGAATGCTTTTGAAAAGTAAAAATCGAATGGATTCCGTCTTATACATACGCGAGGAAGGAAATCATAAAAGAAAGAAGAACCAATCTTTTTCTTTCTTTTATCACTTAGGAGCCGTATATAAATAGAAGACTTATTCAATCACTCGATCCCTTAAATTAATTGATTGTCTCAATTTGGTCCCCTAACAATAATTTGTACCAATTTGGTCCCCTATGTTTTGCTCTGTTACTAGTTTTAGTCTTTTCTGTTAGTTTCTCTAAAAAAAAGGTTAACAGAAATGACTAAAACTAGTAACAGAGCAAAACATAAGGGACCAAATTGGTACAAATTATAGTTAGGGGGTCAAATTGAAACAATCAATTAAGTTAAGGGACGGGTGATTGAATAAGCTAGTATTAATGATGATGGAAAATGTTTATGCTTAATGTGTTTTTGTTTCTGGAGCAAGGTCTCGATCTTTATGCCTAAGGTCTCGATTTTTGTTCGTCCTATATTAACCCATTGCCCTTAATATTGGAAAATATTTTTGTTCCTAGAGCAGGGTCTCGATTTTTTTTTTTAAAGTATACATATTTGCCAATATTCTAAATTTCTAATAGTGTAATATTGGTTCCTAAAAAAAAGAGTAAATACTCATTTTAGTTCCTCACAATTTTCCGACAGATCAATTCATCCCTGACAAAAATAAAACTCAATTTAGTCCTCGACCTTTTCATAATGGAGACAAAGTGATATGTGGTTCATTATAATAGAAAGACCGATTTATCTTTGATATAGGAATGTTAGAGACTAATTTGAGTTTTACTTTTGTTAGAGACTGAATTGGTCCATTAAAAAAATTATGAGGGACTAAAATAAATATCTTCCTGATGGAGGTACATCACTATTTGATGCGGGGAAATAACTTCAACACATTATTTGTTGGCTTAAAAAATATTTACATTTGTGGGGTCAGCTGCCCCAATGTATATAGGATAGACAAGTACTTGGGAAGGTGATGCCATGATTTTTTTGTTTTTTGAAGTAAGGTGATGCCATGAATGTAATGTAAGCTTGAGTTATGTGATGAGAAGAGATAAACATAGAGAAAAAAAATGATGTATGAATGAGTGTGTGAGAAACAAGTGTTTATATATCTTTATTGTCTAAAGATTAACAAATATCATCATGATTAAGGTTTCAACATTTGACTCCTCTACTTACATATCTAAATTTTCAATTACTATTGTTATTTCTTCTATCTATCAAAAAGATTAATAAATATCTTGAGTCTTGATCCTCATTCAAATTCCAAATTTATTACAAGTTTCTGAATTGATGTTTGTACCGTGGTAAAATTGTCAAAATCACAGTAATTTATGAAGAAAATTACAATTTAAAAACTTTTCTTGATCACATTTGGACAAATTTAGTGTCCTTCCAAACATACACAAAATGATTATTATTTTTTAAAATATCAACCACAAAACATGGACCAGGCCCACTTTGCAAAACCATAGCAATACAAGGACCTGAAGGACCTCATATATCTGTCTACTCTCAGTTTGCAAGTATATTTGAGGACGAGAGTGCCTATTACAAGTTACAACTCAGTATGTCAGGTAAACAGTTGGATCATCGCCAAAATAGTCTTTGCAAATGCAGATATCAGTTAGTTCTTTTTTTTTTAAAGATATCAATTTAGTTCTTAAAACTTTTATAGTTTTATTAATAATCTCAATCAATTTTTCTACTGTATTATTAGCACTTTTAAATATAGTCCCTTTTCGTATTACTAAAAACTTTATATTATTTTTTTTGTTTTATAAAAAACATACTCATTGCACCTAAAAAAATTATACCATACCTCATATTAATACTACTATTTTATCTAAAAATATCAATATTTAGAAATAAATGCATCTACACATTGAACAGTTTAGTAATATGTATACATAGAGAGTACACATCAACTACATTATCAAACTTTCTAATAAACCAATTTTTTAGTGATAATTTAGGCAACTGACTCAACTTTTTATTTATTGATATTGCACATATTAAATGTTATCAACTACATTTCATTGGCTTTGTGTTGGCAAGATCATTTATTTATATTCCCACAAATGATGCCACTATTTTGAACCAGAACCATAATTCTTGAGAAAGGTAGAGTAATCTCATTGTGAAGTTGGATCGGTGAAAGAAATAACTCCGTTCTTGAAGGTTTCAGTAGAATTCATGAAACAAGCTCCAACAATGGTTTTCGGAGGGGTGTGCCTGCAAAAAGCACTCTAAGTCTCTAACACTCAAGTTAGTATGTGATTGACGTTGATGAGAGGTTTAGAGTGAATGGATGCACATACCTTGATGGTAGTGGTGTGGCTCTTATATAGACATAAGAGTTAATGTTGAGTTTGTTGCCTTATTGGACCTCACGTTTTGAATGACCTGTGATAATGTGGATTAGGCATTTGGTCGATTCGGAATATATCATATGACTTATAAACTTATATGACAAAAATAGACTTGTTTTATAACAATTTTCTTCACAAGCTTATAACTTTTATTTACTAACTTATGACATTTATACGCGTAATTTAATCTATTTTTATTTTTTACTTGTAATTTACAATGAACCACGTTTTTCATCCGCATTCCGGGAGGTGTCTTTATTCTTGCTCAATTATGTTGATGTTTCTACGATGGCTCGTGGGTTCAAATTAATGTGATGAATACTGTTTTTTTTTTGTTGTCTTTTTTACCAAAAAATTATTGATATTTTGTCTCTTTGTGAAAATGTAGGACTGTTCTTTTTCCTCTTCTTTTGAATAATTTCACAAAATGGGGACAAGTCCTAATAAATATTCCAAGTCTGGTCGTTTGAAAGAGAGAAAATCTCAAAGGCCAATCACATTGGAATGGCTCGGATTTATGTAAGTTTGTTTAGGAGCATTGTGGTGACTTGTACTCTTTGATGATTCTTAAAAAAAAAAGAAAAATATAAAGTAGTACTCTTTCATGATGTTGTAAAAAAAATCTTTGTTGAATTTGAATCCTTGCAACTGTGATATTGTAGTCATAGAGGGTTCAAACATATACATAATGCAATTTTATTTTCGGAAAATATATATAATGCAATGTTTTTGACAAACAATGTTTCGAAGATAGATTCAAACATCTCTTTAATTGATTTATGTTCATTTATTGGCGCGTAATATTACTTGAATTTTGAAGAATAAAATAAAGAAATTCTATTTGACAATCATTTTTTTTAGAGAATTTGTACAATCATTTCAGTATATCTTTTGAACAATTTTATCTTTTATACACATATTATGTTTTTATTCTATCTTTTCTATTGTTTTTAATCAATAAGAAGATAGAACAAGTAGGTTGTCACAAAATCGTCACAAAACTATAATATAAAATACTATGCCTTGCTATATTTGAAAACTCTTGTTTCGGCAGTTGATAACCCACATCAAATAAAAAAGCTACTCACGTTGACGTAGTTTCAATTCAACTGAACAGATGACCATGGATAAGCACTGATTTTTCAACCACACTATATATACATAAATGTTTGAGTATGGTATAGAGGAAATTCCACCCGCCTCTATAGTAGTCAATAGCAAATAGCGAAATAAAAGGATGGATGATAATCTAACCAATCAACCTCATCCTCCAAGAATGTATGGTCTCTTTCTTCCAACAATCATATATATGACACATTTTTTTGTTCTCCAACCATGGGGGTTTAAGCAAGTCAATTTTTATAGTTAACCAAACGGGGAATGAACAACTTCTACCGAATTGGTCTAGTACTATTTCGACTAAACATAAGCAGTCACATGTTTGATCCACAAGTTTAAAGCAATAAAATTCTCCAAGGATTAGGGAGCTATAAACTAATAATTTGGGAAGACAACACTAATTTTGGTTCAATCATTGGTTAGGCATTGCCATTTTATGCAACCAAGTTGAGTTGTGGATACGTATGGCAATATTGATATATTAAGCATAAAGATTTTCATCTTGATGATGTTCGGATTTTTTTATCATCTATATATACAATGTCTTACTGATCATTTTGAAGGCAACAAGATCTAGATATCTTATCCACATTAGCCAAGTATTCCAATTCTTTTAACGTACGTGGATGGTAACATTTTTTCGGAAGCATATGATAAAGCATAAGTTCGATTGGATTTTGAATAAAATAAAGGCCTAGCCATCGAGTTTAAGAATTCCAAATTAATAAACAGAAATGAATAATTTAAGTTTGATTTTTTTTTATTGGTCTTTCAACTTTTTTCCTACTTTATCATTTTTTGTTTAACGTTAAAAAACGTCCATGTGAGTATGTGACCATTAGATGCTGAGATGATAGATCAAAATCAACAAATTATATATTTTGTTATTTACTTTTATAAGAAAATGAAGACCCAAAATTAAAATTAGAGTTCTTCAAATTCACAAAAATGAAATACATCATCATTTTTTTCATCTCTTATCATCTCAAGGTGGACAGAATCTACTCATGTATATGTGTTATGTTACCTTATGTGTCGGTAACAGAAAGAGTGATCGTAACTTGAAGCGCTGTTGTGTAGTGAAATTGGCTTTGTGAATTACACAATTTTGAAGAGTGGATGTTCTCCACATCTATTAAATTAAATTAACATGAGCAGAACCCAAAAATGTTTGAGTTGAGCAACCATGCTAAGATTGCTACCAGAATAATCATGTCACGCCTAACGTACTCTTGTTATATCTCAGGAATGAGTAGTTTTTATTTGTGTATGGAGTACCCTTGTAATGATTCCATCGAGACCTCTTTTCTAGTCATAAATAATAATGTTCGTAGTGGAAAATTTTAGTTTTCCTATATAATCAAACATAATGTATATTTGATATTATGGTAATATTTCATAATCGATGATTCAACATGATTCTGTAGAATTTACAAGATGTAACTTTTGTGAAATTATGGTGGACTGTCGTGATTTTTTTTTTGTTACATAGTGCCGTGATTTTAACACAATCATCGTGATATGAAACACATACATAATTGTTTGATGAATGTGGTTGAAAAGTGATTGAGAATATCTTCTCTCACGCACAATTCTTTAATTGTTTCTCAAGTGTGGAAATATAAGATTAAATTATTTTTTCTCCCTATTGAACGAGTGTGGACATAAGAAAATTATTTTATTGCAAAATCTAGCCAAACTTGACATAAAACATTTATTTTTGAGTGTTTCGTCGCTGAAATGTAGGATTAAATTATTTTTTCTCCTTATAAATATAACATTTTTGGTTTGTAATCGTCCAATGTTTTTTCTTCAAACAATGATCTCAAAACTATTTACCGTAAGTAAATTTAGTTTTTGTTGTTATAATAAGTTAAATGTGACACTGTACGAAGAGACTAAAAATGAAAGATGATTATTTAAAGGGACCGACACATTATTTTCACATAAGTTTTCATCGTTATAAGTATTTTTGTTTTTAGTCCCTTATACAGTGTCTTATGCAAACTCTAGCAACGAGAACCAAACTTGTTAAGAGAAGACATGTGAAGAACTCCTGCTTGAAAGAAAAAAAATACAAGGACTAAAAACGAAAACTTGTATATTTATAAGGATAAAAAAAATTAAACAATCCTTAAATTTATTTATTTTCTAAAAAATATGTGCTTGCATTCCTGTGTGAACCTTTAATGGTCATAAATTTTAGGGGCCTTAGTCTTCTAAATGCAGAGACATTGAAATGAAGATGTTTTGATATGATTTTGACCTGAACCTTAGATGATGGTTGCTTAATAGGCCTGTTAGATTGCTCACAAGCCCTTCAATCGATCAGATCGTAACTCTTGATCAATTTTTTTGTTTTGTTTATGAACTCCGATCAGATTGTAACTCCCAATCAGTTGTTTCTAAAAATGTGAGCAAATTGAGGGGCTCATTAAACAACGATCACCTCAGATTGAGTTTTATATGTGGATTCTCATGGCCTTAAGGTTGATCAATTTGTTGGGCTTCCACAATTGACTCAATTTTGGGCTTAACGAAATACAAGCCCCTTAAGTTATAAGTTATACGAACGTTTCTCTTTAGACTTCCATAATTTCTCTAAAGCCCCTCAAATACACATCATGTAGTTATCTACCGGATATAAGTTTTTAAAAAATATGCACATCTGATAGATAACTATCAGATACATATTTAAGGGACTTAGAGATGTTGAAGGGTCTAAAGAGAAAGGCCCGATTTATATAAAGGGGGGAAAAAGTTTGTGCAAGGGTGAATTCATTTTACAATCTTATTTTTTTCTTAACAAATACTTATAATTTTATCCTTCTTCTTGAGCAACTAATTCTTTCATATTATTCTTTTAGTATCATATTAAGTGACCTAGTTTGTGACAAGTTGTCTTTTTCACATAACCTATTTTTAAATAATTTTACTAGTATATAATTAAGAATATTTAAAATAAAAATTAGGTAACTTAGGCAGTAGCAGCAAAAGAAAAAAACAAGCACACGCCCAAAGATGAATAGATGATGATGAAATTGAAGAAATAATAATGAGAGGGGTTTGACATTGCATTGCATCGCATCTGAGTAGAGGCGGAACAATCAAAGAAATTCCGTAACAATTGATAGTTGATACTACTTACTTTACTTACTCCGCATTATATAGATAACAAATATTTGGATTTTCTTTTTCCTAATTGGTCACACCGCACTCTTTTCATTTCAGTTCATTCCTAACAATAACAATATACAAATCCCTTTGATTTCTCTTCTTTATCAAAGAACGTGCACATCACCATGGACATGGCGGCATCATCTTCTCCAACGAACGAACCTCCTCCTCCTCCTCCTCCTCCTCCAGATCAACATCACGATCTTCAACATCAACTTCAACAAGAACAACAACAATCTTCACCAATCATCAAAGATTTTCTTCACAAAACCAAAATCATTCAGTTTCTTGGTCGCACCACTCCGATCGTCCTTCAAAACGATAATGGACCTTGTCCTCTCCTCGCTATCTGTTAGGGTTTCCTCTCTCCATCTTTCATTATTCAATTTCTCGCATCGCATGTCTATTCATCACACTGTATTCAATTAATACTGTTATTAGGTTACGGATATTCAATTGCATATTATTATACTTGTTACTGGTGATTGTTGATTCATGATTATATAGAATTTTATTCTGTATTCTTTTTCAATTTCTAATTAACCTATGATTGTATTATTAGTTAAATTATTACTCAATTCATTCTTTGGTTTGCTACCTTATCTCTGATTTAATTCAATCTAACAGCTTAATTCCGCGAGTTTCGTTTTTTTTTTAAGGCTTTCTTTCTTTTTTAATCTTAATATCTTCTTTTGTATGCCAATGCTCCGCGTGAGTTGATATTTTGTTTTCTTGAAATGTATCTTTGAAAATGTACAACAAACAGAATTGACCTTATTCGTAAATTTTCATCAGCATATTATGAAATGATAAAATGCTAATTCTACAAGATATACTTTGTTCGTTGTTATTCACAATTTGAGTGTTTGTTTGATTCATGATACAAAAGTTTATCTTTCTTTTCATGTATCTTGAACAGAATTGGCGTATCCCATTTTGAACTTATTAGTCGACACTTGATGCGAATTATTTAATACCAAAGATTCATCAATAAGCATTTTGGGGATATGGAGGAAACTTTTAATATTAACATGAAGTAGTTTTGTCAAATAGCGGCTATAGCGTAGTGGAATTTGAAGAAACCGCTATCATTGCGTGATACACTATTTAGTACTAAGAATTGTCAAATAGTGGTGCTATAGCACTGTAGCGTATCGGAATTTGAACAAACCACTATTTTCTGCGATCCACGATTGACAAAATTACTACCAAGGAAACTTTCTAGATACAACAACAAATAACAACCAAGCCTTATCCCACTAGATGACTCCAAAAATATAAACTCCATGTAATCTTTAAGGATTAGTGTTATCTTATCATTCTCCCATGATTTTTTCTGAACAGTTACTATTCTCCTTTTCCTATCTAGTGAGGTATTTCTTATCAGATCAATTGACAAATGAAGAAATCTTGTTATACGTTTTTTTTTCTGGTCAATAGTCTCTTAAGTTCCTATTTTGCTTTATATATTTTTCAATTTTTTTTTGTAGGATCGGTAACAAGCTGATGCTCTAAATTATTTCACTTTGGAGGGTTATTTGCAATATTTGTTTTTGTTTGCACCTCACTGTTTATATTGCATTGCTGCAGGTAACGTTCTTCTGCTACGTAACCAGTTAGAAGGTTTGAGCTCGGATATTGGTGAAGTCTCACAGGAGAAGTTGCTTTCATTGGTTGCTGAGCGATTGCTTGATTCAAATAGTAATGTGAATGTAAGAATTGGGTTTGTTATCATTGGTAACGTCACTATTTCACGATGTAAGTTTGTCTGAATTTTTTTTATTGTCGTACAGAACAAAGATGCAGGCTATGTCGAAAACCAACAACAGAACATTGCCGATGCAATTGATTTGCTCCCTAGGCTTGCCACTGGAATTGATGTAAATCTAAAATTTACGAGGTCAGGGTCATTTATTTATTTGTCAGATATATGCATCCATCATTAATTTTCAAGTTCTGACCAAAGTTACATATCAATTGCAGAATAGATGATTTTGAATTCACTCCAGAGTGTGCCATATTTGATTTGCTGGACATTCCTTTGTATCATGGCTGGATAGTTGATCAGCAGGTGTTTTGTCTACCATCAATCCTAATTAATTAGATCTATCATCCATGTTTTCGTATGAATTAGAGAAATTCTATAAGATTGCTCCCTTGCCAATTTTCACACAAGTTCTTGCCCTAAAAATCCCGTGTGTAAAATGGCATGCAATAATTTTTTGCTCATCAATGTTAGTCTGTTGACAATCGTGTGCTTTCAGCGAATTCCAGAATTTTGGATTAGTAACCTCTTGGTCATAGGCAAAGTGATAACACACCTCTCTTTTAGTCATTTCATGCTTCTGTACTGCATCCATTTTGATGTTGCTAGGTAGGATTTGATTTCAGAATGTTCTATAAATGAGTCGTTACATTTGATCAGAGTCATTTTCTTGTATTGATAGGGTTTATGTAGCTGTCTGCAAACTGATCTAGTTTCTTGAAAATTATGAATGATGTGTCAGTGGCCTCTTTGTGTGATACCGTAAACTAATCTGGCATCCTTCCGTGATTTCTTTATGTTTTGATCAATTGGTTCGTAAGGCTCATTGTTCGCTGTAAATTTTAAATGACCGAGTGATCATTTGAACGATCACCTCAATGGTCACCAAAATGTTATCTTTGTTTTCCTTCAATCATGAAGGGTTTATTTATTATTTGATGATGTGTTTGTTTCATATCCAAATCTTCATGTGCTTGTGAACCAGGATCATGATACTGCTACTGCAATTGGATCGAAGTCCTATAATGCCCTTATGGGAGAGCTTGTTTCTCTTGAAACACAGAACATTGAAACCCTACAAAAAAATAATCCAGAAGAAGAAGATTGTGTTGATTTTGTTGCTGCAACAACTGCTGCTCTTGGAGTGCCTTCTCCCAGTGTTTCTAAAACCAGGTCTTTTGATGGTTCTCCGTGTTCTGTTTCTGATCAGGCACCAAGAAAAGGTGATCTTGAAGAAGAAGAAGAGCTGCTGAGAGCCTTGAAGATGTCTGAAGTTGATTCTATAGCTTTAGTTAGTGATCCCATTGTGGGACATGCAAATGGTAATGGGGGAGAAGTTTCTTTTGGCATGGACGAAAATATGTGTGACAAACAGGCTGTAACCGTGGATTCTGGAGTTGACTTAGGAAAGAACACTGGTAAAGAAAGCAATGACTTTCATGAATCAGAAACCTTCATACCTGATGATTCCACTGCTTCTAGCAAAGACTATAATGAACATACATCTTCTACATCTATATTGGGGGAAGCAGCTAATCCGTTCTTACAGAATGATCCCGTAAGTGGCTTCCATCAATCAGCTTCTATGGAGCCTGAAGAATCTACTGAACAAAACGATGTGGTTGAGAAGCATAAACTTGATGGATTAGTTCAGAATAAGAGTGCAGCCATCCATTCTCCTGAAAAATATTCTGTTTCTGTTTTTGAGAGCTGTGCAGATGGCACTATAGGGGGTGAAAAAGTTCACAATCAATCCTCTCTTACATCTATAGATCATGAAACTTCAGATGAATCTCAAGGACTTGATGCAACAGGAGTGCCATGCTTATCTGCAAGCCATACAGATTCGGATTCTTCTGGTATCAGATTTCATCAAACCGATGCTTCAGGAGCATTTCCTTCAACTGTTGATGGGAGTGAGCCCATGTATGAAGGAGAGGAATGTGTGTTGGATACAAAAACTGGAAATTTTGAGAATCGTGAACCTGTTTATGAAGGGGAGGCGGTGCTTCAGGAACAGGCCGACAAAAGCACCTTAGATGCCCTTGATCCAAGAGCTAAGGAAGAAATTACTCCAGAACAAGGTCAGTGGTGCTATATCTTGTAAATGGATTAGATATGTTTGGAATATTATTTTCTTAGAAAAGCATTGATTATTATCTTGATAAAAGAAGATATCTTTGTTTTTTATTGGTCTTAGGAGAACTGGTCAAGAGTTTTTTGAGGAATAATGCCAGTCAGTTGACATTTTACGGGTATGTTGACCTATTGTCTTGTCGGTCAAAATTTCTTGAACTAATTCCCTGATTTATATACTATTCTTCACTGGCTCAAGAATTTCACTTTAAATAATATAAACCTTCAATGTTTTTGTAGGCTTTTCTGTCTTCAAGATGGTCTTAAAGAGCGTGAGTTATGTGTTTTTTTCCGAAACAATCATTTCAGCACCATGTTTAAGGTGAGCTCCAACATCTCATTTTTATCATTTGGATTAATGAAAGATGATATCAAGTATCAACTACCCCCAACAACTCCTTTTTATTGCTGGGAAAAAAATTCTTTGCTCTCTGTCTTGCATAGCATTTCTTTTCAATCCTAAATTTATTCTCTTCTATTCACAGTTTGAGGGTGAGCTCTATCTTCTAGCTACAGACCAAGGCTACATAAATCAGCCTGATCTGGTTTGGGAAAAACTGAATGAGGTAAAACATGATACTCTAGTCTCCAGACTTTTTTAACTTATGTCATCTTAAAATATTATTTTCTTCTCTTTCCTTTCTATGTTGAATCTGGCGGGAGTTTATAATTAAGATGTTGATATACTCAGTTAAATGTTCTGAAAATTTAAAGTTTGCATGCTTGGTGATTTGAGCTTCTTGGATAGCTCTTACACGTGATTTTGAGTTTTTATTTTTATTATTGAGTAAATTCTGCGTGCGAGTGTCTAAATAAAATATCTTGCCTTTGTGTAATATTAAAACTAAAATGAAGATATAAAAGTTTTTGATGTACTCATCTTTCAGGTCAACGGCGATACATTGTTTATGACTGGTAATTTCAAGGAATTCAAGGTAGAAAGCCATGAAAATAACACCACCTGGGATGAGAATAATGTTATGACCAACACTGCTGTACGTATTTTCTTTCCCTAAAATAAGTAAATATCTAATCTTGAAAACAAATTTTCATTGATATAAAGTTAACTTGACATGTTTCAGGACTATCTTGCCAGCATAGAGAGTGCAACGCAGGCAGGCTTAGATATCAAGTTGAGTTTCTGAACTTGCTATTAGCACATTTACAAAAAAATTAATTGCCCTCCTTACGAAAAAATGTTATTCACCTGATAAGCATCCTTAATGATATCAGTGCGTTTGGATGAGCTAACTTTGGGTAAAAAAATATTCCCATAAAAAAGAAGTCCAAACATTTAAACTAGAAACTACTATTATTGTTGACTTTAACTTCAGTTATGGTTCTATCTATTCAAAATGGTTTGGTAACAATGAATCTTTTCGGTAATTGTGACAGTTCTGATCTTCAATTAGCAATAGCCTTGCAACAACAAGAGTTTGAGCAGCAGCCACCACGACAAAATCAACAAACACCATCTGTTAGTGGTACCTCCAGACTGGTCACAGGTCCCCAGGTAAAAATTGTTTTGCAACCTATTTTTTGTTTTTGTATTTTTTTTGACTGTTCATTATCTGCAATGTTTTGGATTTATATGCATCCCTGTGATCTGTTGGTCTCTCATGAGAACCGTTGAGATCGTGTTTAAAGTTAGTGAGATCTTTATGATTAGGTAGAAGATACCAGATCATATGATATATAAAATCATTGGTTTTGACTACTCTACTACCTCTCTTTATATTTGAAGTTCAAATTTTTAGAAATTTCTCAGTAAATGCTATTTGCAGGTGCCAAGGAGCACAGGAAGGAATCCACCTTCATCTCCCAAGCCTGATGCGAAATCTAAAGAAAAATGTACAGTGATGTGAATTTCACAAGCAGTTATTAGAAGCTTGTTTTATAATTGGTGGCCATAACTTTTGTATCCCAAAATTACAGCTACTGGTCAAGTTTCTTTGTAAATATAGGAAGTAAATAGCGTGCCACAGTGGCAGGTCTTTGTTGTGACCACAACCCTCTACTTCCCTACACTTGATATTTTGTTTGGGCTTTACATCTCAAATTTCAACCAACATTTCTGTGAGCTTCGGCCCGTTCTGTGCTGATTGGCTGTGCAGCTTTTAGTAGAGTAAAAGCCCAGCCGTACACTTGATAATTTTAGTAGAAGATTGCTTTTTTGACATTCATTGTGTCTTAGTAACACAAGTAAATGACCAAAAAACTCAGCGGCAGTTAACTGCCGGCGTGTTTTTTAGTTATAAGCCAGCAGTAGTTAACTACTGCTGGGGGTATTTTAGTCTTTTACTTGTGTTTTTAGGAAGTATTAAAAGGCAGAAAAACAATCTTCTTCTTATAACTTGCTAGTTAGACGTTGGCTGACATGGCAGGAAGTGCATGGTATTAAAATTTTCAGGTTTAAAGGATTTGAAAATTTTGGAAGGATACTATTCTTCATCTCCCCATACCCCTTTATAATTTGCTTATAACAACTTACGGAATGTTACTGTAATTTAACTTTGAATTATTACTGGAAAATGTTTCATCATAGTATAGCAAGTTACTTGCAAAACTACAAGATGAATGATGCATTCAAGAGTAGAAGTGATGAGAACTAATTTTGCTTTATATTATATAAATGAAATGTGTACTTTAGTCAGTTTTTAGAGTAAAAATATTTATATAAAGTATTTTATTATATTCCTTTAAATTCTCTTATTTTGTCTAACAAACACCATTACATGTAATACCAGAAAAATAGTGAAAAAACACAAACAAAAACACTAATACATGTATGATTTATTTTTTCTCATTTATTTGTAATTTATTCTATGTTTTAAATCAAGTTAATAAATGAAGAATTATTATTTTTGTTTAATTTTCCCCTTTATATATATAAATATATGAGTCAGGATCCGTTGACACCTGTAAGTCAAAAGACTTACACCAAATCTCAACCATTCAATCTAAACAATCTAACGGTTTAAAATTTGGAAACATAGAATTTAAAATAGGTAATGTGTTGCGGATTTGGGTAATTATTCCTTAGAATTAAGTCCCAATATATTTTTTTTATTTCGTTAACCTTCTTCCCGAGCAATACTTTCTAGCTGAGCAATCAAACCCAGCCATCCAGAAAGAAAAGAGAAAAAAAAATCAATAAATTGATTGATTGCTTGAAGACACACTATTGGAATTTCAATTGAAAAATAGTCACAGTGCTTGATATATTCCATGTTTGGGAATTTCCATCCCAGTGTATAAGTATTTGACTCAAATGGAATTTAAAAAAGTAAAATCAATGGTTTTGAGTTTCGTTTTTAATTGACTTATGGAGTTTTATGTTTTTTTTACTACCATGATTTCTCCCAAATCGATTTACTTTTTTTCATCGCATAGTTCACCATCGTTGTATCAATCAAGTAAGGAATAAATCAGCAACAAGTGACCCATTTTAAATATGAACCACATACATCAGTACTTGAATGAACTTAAAAAGTTAAATTTGTTTATAATTAGAAATGGAGAGAGTAAGTTATCACAATGATTATTCAAATAACATATCTCTTCTTGTATATCGTAAATTCACATTGAAAGTTAAGTTGTTTCGTTAAGTTATTTTAATAAAATAAAAATAATTTATATTCCATATGAAAAGTAATTTATATTGTTTTGAGTTTTTTTTAACAAGCTCTTTTATATAGTTGTGTTTGGTTATAAACAAATATTTTATCCTTTCATTTTTGTCATGTTTTTCTCAACTTCATTGATACAATTCAAATGCAATTTATAGTTTAAATGACAAAAATATCAAAATTGTTACCGAATTTAAATCCCAATCCTTAATTTGTGTATGTGAATTTCAATTTTTATTTATCATTTTTGAGAGAAAAAAAAATCAAATAAAACCATGTTTCTCGATTGTTGAGACACAATTTGAGAATATTTAAGTTCCTTACTCATTTAGAGTAAGATTCGGTCACCAACAAAAGCATACAAAAAATTATATGTTGAAATAATTCAAATTCTTAAATAAATCACAAAATTTTATGTAAATATTACTAGGATCTACAATTACAAACAAGAGAAGATAAACATTAATTTTGTAAAGAAACCATAAAACAATAATGATAGGAGAAGTGTTGTTTCTCTCCCACTTTGAAGAGGTCGGGTGAAATGAAAGTGACATATGATTCAAAGATTAACATCATGGCCCTATGGGTATGATATATAGCTTCATTTGGTGTATCTTTTTTCCTTAGTACATTATTTGTTGTCTTTAATTAAGGTGGGACTTAATAAATGTGGGACCACGTGCCTTTTTATTTTCTATATCATGATATAGTGTCCCACTAGAAAATAGAAATAGAATACTGATAGAAGAGGACATGACTATATAGCTGTGAATCTGTGATGGTGACGGAGGTTTCTACCATCAACCACCACCACTTTTTTCTTGGGGACTGTGTTCTCTGCTCATTTTTCTCTTCCTCCATCCACCAGCTTACACGGCACGCATTCCCAATTTCCCATGTACAAACTATGGTATCAATAAACATTATTTTTCAAGTTAAATAGTAGTACCATTTTGTCAACAACAAAAGTTAAATAGTTGCATCTTTTTTTTTCTTTTTCTTTCATAAGAAGTTAAATTGTACATTATTTTTCTTTAAAGCTAAAATAATTAAATCACAAAATACAACGAGGCAAGTTAACTCGACTTACATTGTCTCTTAGCATAAGTTTTAAAGCCGGAGTAAAAGTATATAAAAAAAAATTTGAAATTAAAAGTTAAGGTAGAACGTCTGAAATTTGTCAACAAGTCAGCACACCGATTAACTTCACGGTACATGTGATAGACTAAAGTTCTTTATTCAAGTCGGTGGAGAAGAGAGAACGTATCTTCAAGAAGATGTTGGAGGAAAACATTTGAAGATGAGTTTGAAGTAACCATATGTAGAAGTTACCAATGAACTTGTCATGAGTTTGTTTAATCAATTGTTTGCAAGTAGAAATTTCTAATAACTTTCTACTACACCCTTCAATATTAACCTTATAGTGATTGTGTGGAGGAGGGGTCCAAGAAACCTTAATGTTGCATCTCTAAGGATGAGGTTCACAATCCACATTAATGTTAAAAGAGGGTGTAATGAAATTTATAGTCAGATTTAGAATCTCATTGTAGAAGTATTGATGCGCCTAAATACACTCTAAGATCTTTGATAATTTGGATGCTCAAATCGATACTCTGATTGTTAGGAATATTATGTGAGATATTATTAAGGACGAAAACTTAAGATTTTTTAAGATTCAATTTTTGACTTTGTCACATAGTTCTTTCAAAATTGAATGAATCAAGCTAGTATGCTAAGGGGATGCCTCAACAATAAAATGATATCATTTGCAAAACACATGTGTGAGATAGAAGGACATGACCTTCTTCCCATTTAAAAGGGTTTTAGTTAGGGATGAGAAAAAAACTTGTAAACATGGATATCCGCGAATAAAATCAGTCACGGATATGTGCAAGTAGCCTAACGAATATATGCAGATAAAATAAACGGATATTGCAACTATTTATTATTTAATTGATATGAATGCAATATAATGATATACAATCCACACGTATTCGTACGTGTTAATAAATTAAGAAAGTTGATTAAATATCCTTAGTTTAATATAAAAATTGGCCTTTCAAATCTAAGGAGAAGAAAATGAATGTGGTGAATTTTTTTATTTTGATAATAGCGATTTTTATTGATTTTGTGAGGTGTTCTTCTAATTTAAATACTCCTTATCAGGATAAGCTTATATATGTAGCTTAATTGTACATAGTCCTTGGGAGTTTTTTTTGTTCGAAATTTTTGGATAAAATGCTTCCTTGTTTTCAACGCAACACATATTCTTCAAACAAAAGTAATCACAAACAAAATTGAGAGAATATTCAGTTTGATTGCTTTATGTATTTTATAGATTTTCCTTTAACAGGATTCAACCACCAGTTATCTCTATCTACACCCACCACAACCAATGCCGCCGATACCTGCATCTCTTGGCATCTTATCTTGTAAGCCAATTCCCAATTACGGTATTATTAATTTTTTTTAGTTGTTAGATGACTTTATAATAGTTTGTTTAGAAAACATGTGTTTGTTTGTATGATATATAGTTGACATTTGTTGACACTAAGTCCATGTTTGGTAACGAGTTTGTAAAACGGAGTTTGATGAAAATCACGGTAAAACATCACGTTAGCATAAAAGCTAGTATTTGGAGCTTATGAAAATCAAGATAAAATCACATCAAAAAACGTGCAAACGTGCTTAGATAACGACTAAGTGTTAAAGTTCATTTTGACATCAAATCATATCTATGCATTTTAAATAATCTGAGGACTTAGATAATTTAACTTTAAAAAGCCCCTCAGATCATAATAAGGTGATCTCGCACCGCACCGACTGTCTATTTTACCAACCATTCTTACTCTCATACTGAATTGAACGTAGAGTTTTATGATCAACTTACATCTCGACGAATGCTGTTCAACATAAATCAATATTATTATCACTACATATCACAAAATGCTTGAATTTTAAAATAACTGTGGACTACATAGTCACGAGAATATAATTTCTTTCCATTTTAATATGAAAGTTAAAATTTTCTTTCTAAACCATGTGTGGTACATACTATAACTAAATTGGCAAATGTTTGTATTATGAAAACGTAGAAAAATGTGTAATTAACCAATTCAAGGAGGATGATGTATCAACGGTTATGAATCTCCTATCAAAGATCGATGACATATCTTTATCTGGTGTAGCCAACAAATTACTCCATAAATAAATGATCTCTAATGCGTGTAGACACATACTTTTCCTTTTTTTGGATTTGAGTTGCATATGCCATAATTTGTGTATTCATTATATTATTAGTGGTAGTTTGATCAAAATTAAATTATCCAGAAAACATATAGATTTTGGTTTTTTGTTTAAGATAAAATATATAAAGATTAGAACAAGAAATTTTTTGAAGTTGATCAAATAGTTGTTGACATTCTAACGACATGAATGCATGAAATTTTTACAATATACTTTTAATCAAAATCAAAATTTTATATCCTTCAAACTAAATTAACAAAGGAGAAAAGAAGAATATATTTACCCAAGGATGAAAAACGTAGCACCACTACCAAATATCGAAAAATTGACAGCTCAACCTTTAGCCGACTATATGAACGAATAAAGAAATCAGACTTAAATCAAGGTTGGTGTTTTGGTGACAATAGGATAGAGTATATATTTATCTTCTTTTGATTAGTGGAGCATTCCCTTTGGTTGAGATTTATTTATTTTTCCTCTATATATATTTTGGTGCAACCTACTGGTTTGAATTTGAAGCATATTTTCTTTTTGCGTAGGTATAAAATAGTAGAGAAATACTATCAAATTTTTCTCTAATACTAACTCTTTTACTAGATAAAATAACGAGTTCTACACTTCAAAAATACATATAACATACCCACTTTGTCCTAAAATGTAATCAAAAATAAGTTAATATAAATTAATGTATTTGATACAAATTTTAAATCAAATACATTTATTTTTATTGATTAATTTTTTTCTTACATTTTGGAACAGAAAAGTATGGTAGAATCTATATAAATTTCATCAAATAAAAGAGTATATTAAAGAGATAAAGAGAACATTGACGATACTATCAAACATTAAATTTTGGCAACTAAAATTGTAGAGTTTTCTTTTTGGTACAACTAACGATTGTTGAATTTAGTGCTCATCAAGCATGTTCTCGCCCACTTATTAGTTGAATTTATATACCGTCAGTAATATAATCCATAATTGTGATCGATAATAAACATATTTTGCATGCAGATATTAATTGGTTTTTTTGACACAGATATTAATTGGTTTTTGTCAAACAAATTACTATTACAATTTTTATATTTAGCCCATGATTTAAAATTATAAAAATAACCTTAATGTTTACTTAGCCCCATTTTTTTGTCTTGTTTTAATTCTCTAGGTTTTCAAGAAAAAATAAATTCTGATAATTTGGAGTTCAATTGAGAATTAAAGAAAATTTGACCAATAATTATTCCAACTTCTCTTTAAACTCCTGATTATAATATTGTTGGTCAAACTTCTGATAATGAATTTTTGTACCAGGGAAAAAATTAATTTTAGTACCGAGTTTGACCAACAATATTTATTTTAAAATTGAGAAGTGAATAAAATTTGACCGATGAGGCTTCATTTTATGATTTAGTATCGATGAATCTTCATTTGACTCAAGTCTATTTCTGAAGTCCAAGAGTATCTTTAAAATTTTCCTCGAAAAAGTAATATTCAAAGCAATTACCTTTGACACTAGTACAAGAATTCGAAGAGCAACTTCGAAGACCAGTATAAACGAGCTCAAAGACAAATGTTTGTGAGACCATTCGAAAGATCAAATTATCACATAACTACCGTATCGCAAGTGTACAAAAATAGACTTAAAGAAGCAATTACACTTGGGAGACCTTCAACGTTTAATATTCAAAAATATTAGAATAAACTTTCAAAAAAAAAGTTTCCTGAGCTAACAATGGATTTAGATCCTCTCATGTGTAAAAAAAACATAAGAGGTGAACCTTTCAGGTCATAGTGTTTAACTTGCTACTTTAAGATGAGATACTTAAAATTTTGGACCTTACCACGTAAGTTGTCTCGTCTCGCTTCATCTACTGAAAAAACACGATGAGACAAGATTGTGTTTTGGATAATTTTTAAAAATATAAATCTCTTTTTCCACTTTTTAAATCGAGTTATACTTTCTGCATCAATTACCATATTATCTCGATACAGACCAATAACTTATGAATTTATTGGTTATGAATTATGTTGAATTTTAGTGAATTGGTTTTAAAGATTTTTTTTGTTAGCGACTAATCAAATGGTTGATCCCCAACTAGTTGAAGGGTTTTGCTAGAAGACACCTTTAATGAATGTGTCTTTTAGCAAGTTATTCTATGAACATTTGCTAAAAGACACCAACTAATTTTTATGAAGGTGTTTTTTAACAAAGTTATAACTAAAAAGTGAAAATCACACCTTGAGGTGTGAGTTGTTAAAAAACACCTTCATGAGTGGCTTCTAGCAAAACCCCTAGTTGAATGACATAATGAAGTTAGAGTTTAACTCACTTACCTAGGTTGACACGTCCTATCTAATTTTAGATGGAACGACGCCCTAAACAAATATTTTTGCACAAAATATGTACAAAAATTGGACAAAAAATGATTTGTGCCCATACATGCACCCACTCAACATCTTTAGAAAGGAAAAAAAATAGAGAGCAATGTAATAAATATGTTAAGTTTGTGATATGATAAAAAGAGAGATAAAAATAAAATTAGATATTGGATAAATGTAAAAGCTCAATCATAGTTTTCATAGCAATATAACATCATGATTTACACAACAAAGGATTATAAATTTCAAACTATTGATTTGAGATTGTACGTACGATTTAAACTACACAATAAATTTTATGTGGTTAACCGATTTTAATTTAGAGGACTAAATCCAAAAATTATCGTGGGCAATGAATGAAATGAAGTACCTAACCAACCTTTAGCCCAAAAATCCACTAGACTAAGATAGAAAAATAAAGAAAAGAAAAGAGATATGAGGTTGACAGAAACAGCTTTATCTCTTTTACCCTTTTCCTGACCTCTCTCGCTTCCATCTCCTTTCATAGTAATGATTTCACACCTTCTCTCTCTCTTCTTGTTTGTTTTAAATAAATGCTTTTGATTCTCCCTCTTTCTCTGCGCATGTAAAATCTTTGTTTCTATCAGAATTGGCTCAGAAAGCTTTGTCTCAGATCCCTATAATACTATTTAACACAAACACCGATAACATAACATCAATCCATATACTACTTTCTAGAGTGGTCCTCAACCTCTGTTTTTTCTTTTTTCTGAGAAATGCAAGAACCAAGCTTAGGGATGATGCAGGGGGGTGGTGGTGGTTGTTACGGCGGAGATGGTGGTGGTGAGAATAGACAACTGAAGGCGGAGATAGCAACACATCCTTTGTATGAACAGCTTCTGTCTGCACATGTAGCATGTCTTCGAGTTGCTACTCCTATTGATCAGTTACCATTGATTGATGCTCAGTTATCTCAATCTCATCATCTTCTACGATCTTATATCTCTCAACAAACTCATTCTCTTTCTCCTCATGATCGTCAACAACTCGACAACTTCCTCGTATGTTATACTCCTTACCCGGGTCATGTTTTGTTGTGTACTATGTTTCATTCTCTTTGTCATTTGATTTTGTTTTTATATTTTTCTCAAAACTCATTTTTTTTGTGTGATTAATTTGAGGGCTTAGTGTAATTCATGGGTTTCTGGCTTTATTTGTGCCAACAAAGAGGATTTTAATGGAAGGGTGTTACTGTATTTACCACTTTATTTAATTTGTTAAATTACAACTTTTTTTTTTTTTTTTTTTTTTTTATAAACAAAAATAATTTGTTATATATGTTGCTGGTTTGTTTGGTGCAGGCACAATATTTGATAGTTTTGTGTACATTCAAAGAACAACTTCAGCAACATGTCAGAGTTCATGCTGTTGAAGCTGTTATGGCTTGCCGTGATATTGAAAACACCTTACAAGCCCTCACAGGTATGTACACTGCAACCATATATCTCCCCCTCCGTACCACTTTAAAGACATCTTATGATTTGTTCATAAAGATCTTTTTAGCTTATTTTCATAATCTCTTGTATAAGTTCTGAAAAAACTTGTGGTGTTTATACAAAAATATTTTGACTTCAATTTAATCTTTTATTATGGAAATAACTTTCAATAAGCATTTATACTATATACTGTTTATCCAAACAACTTTTGTGTTATAATATTTTTACTTCCACTTATTTTATTGGTTAAAATATATACTGTTTTCTCCATTCAGTTGGCCTAATATGTTTTTAGGCACTTCCAAATAAAATATTTTTTTAATTCTCACTATATTAATCTCTTACAGGTTAGGCATATGTTGTAGTTTGGTTTGGTGGGTTAGATATTTGGATGAAAGAAGATACATAAAATAGTATAATTATATTCTTCTAAAGCTATTTTCGGTGGATTTTGGCTAATCTGAAGAAAGTTGAGGGGGTAGGGTCTTCTAATTAATTAATTAATGTAATCCGGAAGAGTATACACAAATTAATTAGTTAGTTACATAGCAACCAATTTGGAAGAGTTTAGTTTGGTAAGGAATGAAATGAAATGATAGTCCCTCCAACCATGACATGAAACCGCCAACAACTATTACCACCCACAACCGAATTATAATCTTGTTATGGAAAGGATGATCTGTCAATACCAATCACCTTTATTTAGATTACCTTATTTATTTATGACTTGCCTATTAATTTCAGAATTTGCCTCAATATGGAAGTAGAACACTAATCAGTCTCACATGATTAGAAGAATTAATCTATGTAATTGCACGCAGATGATATCCAGTTTATACAAAAAAATAAAAAATAATAAGAGGAGACATTTGGAAGGGTTGGTTGGGTGTCCTGATATCTGTTGTTTGTGTGCCGTGGAAAAAGATAATCCCAATACGTTAGGCTTTCTGTCAATATCATCAGCTTACAGTTTTGATTTTGTGGACACATATATACCCTTTTACTGTTAGGCTACTACTAGGGGTGCATTATTTAATGTGTTACTTTTTAAAAAAGTTGTGTTGGATCATATTGTACAATTTAATGAGGATACCTAAAAGTTATTTACAAGTTCTTGCTTCCTTAAAATCGTACTAGTGTACACTGCACATATTTGCATAGAAAAATTAAGGAATCAAGAATTACCTTGGTTGACAGAGAATTTGACATAATCACGGCGTATTAGTATTTTATAGTTTCAAATAAAATCCCGGTCTCACTATAAATTTTGTTAACTTCACCGTGATTCCGAACAATAACATGCAGACTCATTCTTTTTGTACAATAAGAGAAGCTAGGAACAAAATGAAAGTAAAGAAATAAACAAAAACTGGTACCATTCCTCATAGCATCAAGATCGGGATCAATCAAAATGATAGAACTAAATCATATTTGAGTGTGTATTTCATTAATTAAGATGTACCAGTATCCATGGCTATATAAATAGGATGAAGACGACATTTAACTGTCCCTTTTGGACATCTTCAAATTAAAACATGCACGTTATGAGAAAATAATTGTTTCAGTTGGCCTAGTCAATGTTTTTGAATTACTGCATGCATGATTGATTATGTGTATATGATTGATGTCCATCATTGATGTTGTTGGCAACTAAATTGTATGCCTTTCCTTTATGTATGATTAAGATGTAACTAACGTTTTGTCCCAATTTAGAGACCCCATCATCATGTATCCACATCTACTAACATAAGGGGGACCTTATGTAACTACATTGCTCTCACCATGTCTCAAACTTCCAAATGAAAAACTGCTCATGTCTGTTTTTTTCTTCCCATTTCATTATTATTTAGTAAATCATTTGAGACTAATTTTTTTTATCCCTTATATAATTATTCCTAATTAGAAATTGCAAAGTAAAGCTTCAATTAGGACTGAAAACCGTTTAACCCGTCCTTTTAAGGAAAAATATATGGACAAAGATGTGTTTCAAAACAATTGATTTTTTGTTGAGAAATTAACTAACTTGTAACTAATAACTAATTAATCATCAAGTATGCAAGCATACTATATATTTCATTCAATTTGGTCTAGCTAATAATTATGTGTATGTAGCTAAATTTCCCTTAGTATTATTTCAGTTCAATAATTTGATGTCAAAATTTGATAGGGATGTCCATATGTATCTGCATGTTAAACACACAGCAGTAAATGTAGTATTGAATTTATTTCAGGAGTGAGTTTGGGAGAAGGAAGTGGTGCGACAATGTCGGATGATGAAGATGAACAATTGCAGATGGATTATGGTTTAGATAATCAGTCAAGTGGTGGTGGTGATCATGACATGATGGGACTTGGTCCATTACTTCCTACTGAATCTGAAAGGTCACTCATGGAAAGAGTTCGTCAAGAACTCAAAATTGAGCTCAAACAGGTCTGTACTCTTAATTCTTTATTATATGGTATCTGTTAATTACTGCTCTTCATAACTAAGTTTGATTGACCAATTAATAAATGAGATTATGTATTAATTTGTAGGGTTTTAAGTCAAGAATTGAAGATGTAAGGGAGGAAATATTAAGGAAAAGAAGAGCTGGGAAATTACCCGGTGACACAACTTCAGTCTTAAAGAACTGGTGGCAGCAACATGCAAAGTGGCCTTACCCAACTGTATGTTAATTAACTTTCCTTCCTTCTACATGTAATTTCTGATCATGGACGATATAGTGTATGTTTAGTTCTACTTTTGGAAAAGATAAAATTGATTTCAAAGACGTAAAATTGATTTTGATATGTTTAGATTTTTCTAATAGAACTGATTACTTAAAACTATGATATTCTTTCGTCCCAGTAGCATTTTCACATTGACTTTGCGAAGAAACATAATAGAAGTTTTGAATGAGCCCAACACTGATTTACAAAAAATCCAAATACACACACGATTCATTCAAAATCAATTTTTGTCACAGTTTCACCAACGACACACGTAATAAGCTTGTGTCGCTAACTAATCTGGTTAATATCATGGTTTGTGCAGGAAGATGACAAAGCAAAACTTGTGGAGGAGACAGGATTGCAGCTGAAGCAAATCAATAATTGGTTCATTAACCAAAGGAAAAGAAACTGGCACAGTAATTCTCAATCGGTCACCTCTTTGAAATCGAAACGCAAGAGGTAGTAATTAGTCATGAATCATCATCATATTATTTTGTTCCTAATTACCAGCTGGTAACACACAACTATATGTTATAATATTGTACTAATTACTCTATTTGCTGATTGCTGATAGAGTGTACTGTAGACCCTCCAGTGAGATGCACCAAGAGATATAATAGTAGATATTATTATGGTTAATTGGTTTTTACTGAAATGTAACATAGTTTTATTTCAAAAAAGAGCTGGTTGCTGTAAATTTCTGGAATTTCATGTATGCACACTATTTTTGTTCTCTGTTGTTATTATTAGGTGTGGTAAGGCTGTGTCTCTTTCTTTTAACTGTCTGTGTAAAGTGTTTGTTACGTTTTCTGACCCGGTGAAGGAATATTACTATGTCTATTATTATGATACAGAAAAAGTTTGAAAGATTCACGTTTCTTCTTTATGTATTTTCCTTGTCCTATTCTTCCACACATACGGCGAGTTGTTTTAAATTTTAGTATAAGAAAGAGAAATCAAGATTCTTTTTGTTTTATTGGTCTTATAATAATTGATAGTCAGATATTATTATTTGATGTGGGTCTAGTCTATCTAAGGTAGAAATGAGCCAAAAAGACAAATAACCTTATTTCATTGCATTAGTAATGAAAAATACAACCGGGTACATAATGAAAAACATGAAGACTCAAATCAACTTAACTATAGTGAATAACCTCATTAGTAGATATATTTTAACAAACTCTATAAAGTTTGGATTAGAAAGCAAAATTTGGTTACAGTCAAATATAATCAAATTAGATAAAATTCAAATTCATCCTATACTTCTGAGTTGTCAGTGCTGTTAGAGTAATCTCGGTTAATATAAGTTTGGAGTAAAAAGAAAAAGTGAGTATAACTCAATTGACATGGATGTTGCAAGAATTTCTGACCATCAACTGTTTGACAAAAATAACTAATACAACTTAGGCAACTTGGTGGTAACTAGTCCCCGTTACTCGTTAATAGTAGTTTTTTGTTTTTTTAAAAAGGAGTAGTTAGTTGTCAAACAACTATTAGAAGTTACCTTCCTTCAAAACTATTAGAAGTTACCTATTTTATCGGTTATCTGTTATTTCGGTTAGACATGTGACAACTATCTCTTTTGTTTTATATAAACATAGAGTTTGAGATTACTTTATAGGTTCGAATTATATAATTCAAAATATATAAATATATAGACTATAATCAATCTTTGACGGTCCTTTCAAAAAAATTATTCTTTAATATTGGTTTGGTGGGGGTTTGACGCGATTCAAATTATACAATTTGAACAATTTCCATAATATTTTGAATTATATAATTTGAACCATTTAAAAATAGATTTACAAGAGCCATAATAATTAATTAACTTGTTCTTCTTGTAAAAAAAGTTAATTAACTTGTTAATTTTTTCTTTTTTTAAGAGCCCAACTTCTTATTATTTGTTTCAATACCTGAATAAAATGAATCCTCTCAATCAATTTTCTAAATTTGTATTAATTATGTGAGAGTATATACAATTTTCAATTTTTTTTTTTAAAATTGAATCCTCTCAATCAATTTTCTAAAATTGTATATACTCTGTTTTCTAAATTTGTTTCTATCAATCAATTTTCTCTATGTTATTGTTTGTTTCTAAATTTTCTAAAAACGAAACCTCCCAATCAATTTTCTAAAATTGTATATACTCTCTTTTAATATTATTAATTATGTGATTTTTGATTGTTCAAAAAAATAATATTAATTATGTGATTGATAAATTAAAGGATACGAAAAAGGAATACAAATATCGCATTAATGTCTTACACTACCAAAAAAAAAATTAATGTCTCAATAAATCAAATATACTTAAATAAATTACTTCAACTAATAACTCAATTGATTTAAACAAATCCCAAAAAAAAAAGCAACTCAATTGATTTTCTTTTTCCTTTCATGTTATAATAAGGACCTCGGGGAGTATAAAATGCCTTTAAGGTTGTGATTCAAACTTATAGAAATTTTGGTATTTTGCAAAGCCTGGTGCATAGGAATTTGGTAACTTTAATAGAAGTTGAGGCAAAAAGATAGGCATCGATTTTATTTTTGAGGCATTGAGATTTTTTTATTTGATTATGCGTATTATATAAAGGTCGAATAATAAAATTTAATTTCATTATAAAAAGATCAAGTTAATAGAAATAGAAATGATTGGTCCTTGTGAATTTGTCTCAGTTGGTGTGAATATTGCATTATATATGTAGGGGTATTGCATTGTATATGTAGGGTCGAAGTTTGAACATGAAATTACTCCTTTATTCATCAAATTTCTATCCACTAGACTACTTGACTAAAAAAAGAAATAGAAAACATTTGTAAAAAGAAGAAAATAACAAAATCAAGATTATATTAACATCTCTTGTAAAAAAAGAAGAAGATAATATTAGTATCTTGATTCCTTTCCAATTCAAAAAAAAAAAGAAGATAATATTAGTTTAATTTTTTTTTATATTAGCCTCAAAAGAAGTGACTCAAATCAATATGATAATCCCATATTATTATCAATGGTGGTAATTTGTCCCTGATAATTATTTTGAAACTTTTATCAATGGAAGTTTTCATGTGTATTATGCTATTAGACGAACAACACAACATAAGCTAGAACAACGTAAGACAAATTTTTATTATATTGAATAATTTTTGGTCTTATACGATTTTGGTGGATAAAAAATTATTTTTGTATCTTAAATAACTTGTATATGGAACAAAAAGTTATTTTTTTTTGGTAGTGAGTTGTGTTGTGGTTTAGTGAGGGACAAACATATCTATTTTTGTCTTGCCTCTTACCTTCAGTTTGTCATGTTCTAAAAACAGTTTTACAAATCAAACACTATACAACTGAAATTGTCATGTCTTATCCATTATTTTAGCTGATCAAATACACCCTAAATGTAATCGGTGACAAATTATCTCAACTATGATATTTACTTTAAATTTTATATCAATTAAAACTTTCTTTGAGGTGTTATCAATTAATCTTGTCACCGAGTAAAATAGAATTTGAAGTTTTATAAGTGACCACTCTTTTTGGTGTACGACAAGTTTTCTAATGTATGATAGTTTATTTTAGGTTTAATTATATATTTGGTCCCTTAATTAATTTATAGGTTTCATTTTGATCTCTTAATTAATAAAAGTTTTGTTTTGGTCTCTTAAATGTGCTTTCCTCAGTCAACTTTAAAAAGAAATCATTGGATCATGCAACTCTGTAGTATCTTAAAGTGAATCATCAACACTTAATCTTTTTCCTTTTTCTTCTTCTTCCTTCTCTCTTCCTCGTCATCTTCATAAAACTTCATCAAAACAAACCGAGAAAAAACAAAAATTCAACCTTATAAAAACATAAATTTACAATCAATATATAATTAAGCCTTTATTTTATTTTTTGTTTACAATAGAGACTTTGAGGTGTTATCAATTAATCTTGTCTCTGGGTAAAATAGAGTTTCAAGTTTTTATTAACGACAACTTATTTAATGTATGAGTTTTATTTTATTTTTGGTTTACAATGGAGACAATGACCTCATGCTTACTACACTTAATCCCCTCAACCCTCATTTAGTGGCTTATCTAATGCATAATAGTTATTTGTGAAATTTTTACTAGTTAGAATTTGTCCCGCATATTATAAAATTTCAAAAGTAAATATCATACATGAGACAATTTTCATGGGTAGCATAACATCAAATTTTATTGTTCGATCATCTTAATTAATAGCTCCATTACGATTCTATGGGGGCCGTCTGTTTATCACATCTTAATATGGATTTATCTATCATTGATTATTATTATTATTCACCAGTCAATAAACAATATTTTATTTCCAAATGCCATTTTCTATGATTTCTAACATTTTGTCCATGACTTCTTCTCTTGTTCTCCAATCACGAGGAAGTGGCATTAGCAGGCAGCAGCCTACATTCTTGTACCAAATCAGACGCTCTTTGTTGACCATATCCTCTTCAACTATCTCATGTTAGAGTATCTCCAATATGTTTAAAAGAATTTTATAAA
>Ga0315913_1000418_pt1 | contig 37071 bp, 29 predicted proteins | sample MpolsnodulesMG_FD_207736 | JGI IMG/M metagenome (GOLD analysis project Ga0315913, IMG submission 207736) | Medicago polymorpha root nodule microbial communities from Los Angeles, California, United States - small nodules | ecosystem: Host-associated > Plants > Roots > Nodule | place: USA...
TATTAAACCTAAATCTATTTCTAGAATTTAGAGTTCAATAGACATTATTCTAACCTAGATTCAAAAGGTATTTTTCAATAACAATTCAAATCCATAAGATTAAAAGCATATAAATCAAGAATAACATTAATATCATGAGATACTAGAATCATACAATATCATACTAAAAAGGAATACATACTAGTATAATTGATTTCATTTATCCCAACAAAAAGAGTTTAGCTACTCATTGTCATGGTAACCTTACAAGGAGAAGAAAAGAGATCGATGATACCATGCCTTGATGTCTCAATGAATCTTGTGACTCCACCTTCAATCCTTGTTAGCTCCTTGTTCTTTAATGCTCTCTCTAAGCTTTTCCATGTTTTACTCTCCCCAAGTGTAGATCTAATTTTCTGCAAAAATGTTTCGCTTCTTGTTGCAAAACGTGATTCCTGCCCTTGGCTGTTGTGTAGCGCCACCTTTTATGTTCTCAGGCTCCTTATTCCTCTATTTGTTATTTAGAGGTCAGCTCCATGAATATTGCTCCCGATTACCTTTTCTCCTTGACCCATCTAGCAAACCAACAGTTGCTTTAAAGCCCAATTCTTCTTTTGATTCCAACACCCCTAGTAGCTAGAGCACTAGACCACATTTCTTTTTATCTCATTCTCTTTAGCCTTAAAAACATGTCTCACTAATTGACCAATAATAATAATAACACACTAGTTGACTCAATAAATAAGAAAATAACAAATTATTTAAAATGACTTTCAATTAAATATTAAACTAATAAAAATAGACTAAAAATTGAACTAAAAGCGACTCTAAAAATAGTGTATGACTCACTGTCATCACAACCCCAAACATAAACTGTTACTTGTTCTCAAGGAACAAACTTGTTAAATGAAAAATGACAGTAAAATAACAGACTGACCCAACCAATGATAACCTCAAAGTTCATCTCCTAACTAACATTATGATGAGTCGGTTTGCTTGACCAACAACCTTATCCACAACTTCTCGCAAATGTTTGAAATAGGTTTCCCACAGTCGACATGCAGGTCTGCCATATTACCATAGGCTTGAAAAATTTCTAAACTTTCAATCAAAGTCAATATCAAATACACATTTTAAAGTCTATTAAGGTTATAACGGGGCTTAGGTAAATGTGAGATAATTTTTAGAAAAGTAGGTTTAAACAAACAAATGGAGTTACGCATATCCTACATTGTTAGAAGGGGAAACATTTTAAATCCAATTACCCTCAAAATCAACACAAGAGTACTAGAGAACTTTTTTTATTTATTTTTAAAATGAAATGAGACATTTTTACAACATTGCCTCAACTTATCACCATTTTCTTCTTCTTCTTGTTTTTTTTTTGGATTTTTTTCCTACAGACTTGGTGTGTTTATTTATCATTTTTTTTAAGAGTTTTTTTATTTTATTTTTATCTCTTGAGTTCTCTGATACCCCAACCCCAAACTTAAACATTGCTAGTTCCAACAACAACCCCAAACTTAAAACTTAGCATTCAACCTACATAGCTTAACACCAACACAAAATTGGGTCATATTCACCTACAGTCTTTAGGTTTGTAATGCAAATTGTCACGGAACAAAGAGGTCTAATCCTAAAGTCTCAATTTGGCTTTACAAAGGATAAATATAAACATAAAATTCAGGTAGGCTCAAAAAGGCTCTAGGTACCAAGGACTTTGCCTTAGTGAGCACAAAACATTACCAATCCATAAATAAAGAAAAAATTTCAAGTTCTAGAAATGACAGTTGTATGAAACACTCATATATGTGAAAATTGAAAAATAAAATATGGCTTAACCTTACAAGTTTATATTTCTGGAAGTTGTGGCTACCTAATCATTCCAAATGCACTACACTTCCCATTAAATTGCAATGCAAGCATCCACCTCCTTATGAACTTTGATGTTACCATTGGTCAAACAAACTGTTATCAAACTGGAAAATTTCAAGAAAATTCATTAATAATAAACAAGCAAACAATTAAGGTTACTGAAAAGGGAAACAAATTGAGAACTCACATAGCTGACACCTGACAAAAAAAAGTTATTGAAAAAGAAATTGATGTGGACTTTGATTTTTTTTTCTTCCATCTTTTTACTTCTTTTTTTTTACCAAATAGAAATACCTGCAAAATAAAAAACATTAGAAAAAAGGTGGGTTGCCTCCCATCAAGCTCTCTTTTAAAGTCGTTAGTTTGACGCCTGTTTTGTTAGGGTGGCCAAAATGACACGGACAACACATCATCCTTTGTATTTCTTCACTTTGGGAGGGATTCCATGAACTTGAAGTACAGCTGATGTGGAGTCCATACCCTCCTTAGCTCTTGTTTGCTGAACAAGGCACATATTTCGTCTATTACATGATCAATTTCTAGCTTGCTCACCTTCTTCCCCTTTTGTTCACATAATTCTTCCTTGCTACGTAAACGTTCCTTTTTCTTTGCAACCATCATCACTTCTTCAATCTGAAACGGATATAACTAACAAGAAATTTTTCTTTGTATACCAAAGAGGGGTTAGTGCAAACAACTATACAATAGTGAATTTTTTTACAGATTATATACAGATGCTTAAAACAGTACAAATTGTCGCGATGCTTAAAATATCTAAACGCCAGTCCCCGGCAGCGGTGCCATTTTGATGTTGTTCAAAAGTAAGTATTTTTTTGTATCGTCTCCACAGGGACTGGTGCGGTATTTAAGCCGTTCAACAATGGATATTGTTCTAAACTTATGGTTCAAATGATTGATTGATTAAAAACTAATCTAAATTGGAATATAGCAATAAAATTGAGCTGAGGTATGGCAATTCACGCCTGGGGTTAGAGTCGTTGACGCATTAAATAGTGCACTCTTATGATTACTTAATAGGATTCTAGATTTACTAATATTATCACATATCGCTCAACAACATCATTCGTGTCCAAATGATGTCGTGATTTCTAATGGATCATTGAAATGCCGATTTCCCAAACTATTAAACGATCCAATAGTCGATTGCATCATTGTATTGTTGATTTCCCGAACTATTAAACGATACAAAAGCTTTGAGTTCCAATATTCAAAGTGATTATAAAAACCTAAATTCCATGTCTAGAATTAAAGTTTTGATAGATTATTATTCTAACCCTAGATTCAAAAGCATCTTTCAACATCATTTCAAATAATAAATATAACATTAAACACAAGACTAAAATCAACATCAAGTAAAATAATACTAGAATCATATGTTTGAGTATCAAAAATAGTACATATTAACTTGATCAGTACCTCTAACCCCAAAGGATAGATTTAGCTACTTACTTTCATAGTAGCCTTGCAAAAATGGAAGAAAAGATGAAGATTAATGACAAGATTCATGATTTCTCTACAAATCTTGGAAAGAATCCACTTCTAACACTCTTGCTTCATGTTGTTCTCTCTAGAAATGTCCTCTCTCTCTCTAAAAATCGGAAAAATAGCAAAAAGAATGAAGAAGATTCTCCAAAAATGAGAGAAAAACTATTTATATGGTTGAAGCTGTCAGCACATGCTTGAGCGAGCAGAGGACGCTTAAGCGTGCAGCTAGAAAATCTTATGTTGGCCATTGAGAAGCTTTCACGTGTGCCTTATCCACTGAGATGAAGGACTATGCTTAAGCGTGCTGGAAGCGTGGAAAGGCTCTAGCTACTGGAACTTGCACGCTTAAGCGAGCTGAGGTCGCTTAAGCGTGCAGACTTTGGTTCATGAGCTTCTTTCTTGATCCTTGCTTGTATTTTCCTGCACAAAAAGGGCTGAGTAAGACATACAAATCATAAATGATATTAATGCACATAATTGAAGCTTTTTCATCGATAACTTGTAAAACAACTCACCAAAATGCCTAAACTAACACATGAATTAGATCACTTTTGAGAACTTATCAATTAGCATGTTAGAATTGGTTTGGAATGGGAATTTTGAATAATTGAAATTCATGTTAATTAATGGTAAAAAAATGAGTAAAATTAAGTTGTTTAAGACGAAATTAATGTATGATTGATTAGATAACATTAGTATGAATATTTGGGCTGAGTTTGGTAAGAATTGGATCGAAAAACGAAGTCGAATAATGATTTTTCCGCGGCAAAAATGCAGAAAAATTGCATTGTCCCTGCTTGGGGAAAACACATGACCGTGCGCCCCATAAGCACAGATCGTGCGTTTTCTGTTGTTTTGTTGTTTGTGTGTTTTTGAAAAACACACGTGTGTTTTTCCATGTGTTGTCAAACCTCATTTTTAGTGTACCCAAGGTGTAGGATTAGGTCCCTAACCCTTAAACTTGAATGATAAGAGTATAAATTGGATTGTAAGAGTAATTAATTAAGCTTATGATGAAAGTAACGTAATGATTAGATGGCTAATATTGAACTTCTGATTTGACCATGAATTAAATTGTGAATTGAATTGTGGACTTAGTGAAATGATTAGAAAGATGAGCAATTAAAGTAGGATACCTAATTATGTGCATGTTGTGTTGTGAATATGAGACAATGTGGGAATGATGATGTTATAATGTGGTTACATGTTGATATGTTTGAAGTGATGAATTGATTATGTGATGAGATTGTTATGATGACGTTGAATTATTGATGTGATTAAATGTTGATTTGGTGATGAAATAATTTGTTGATGTATGGGTGTATTGATTTGACGATGCCTTGGCGTGTGATATGCTATATAATGAAATGATCATGTAACATGAACTATATGAAGTTGTGCATTGTTGAGTCTATACTTGGTATCCTTGCGTCATGGTCAGTCCTATATGACGACGAGTATTTGATGATAAGTGGATTAACCAGCAATATACTTCTGATTATCCAAATATTTGACGATGATGGTTCACTCGTAAGCAAACCTCTGATATCCAAAAGCAGTACCACATGAATATAGTGTTGAGTTAGGAACATTGCATTACATGTGAGTCAGTGTGGAAGATGTGTATTTGACTGTGTGATTTGACGCTTATTTGATGACGTGACTACTTGGTTATATCCTTGCGATGATGATTTGAAGTTTGTTGTATCAACATAATTAATTGTATGAGAACCTATGTGAATATGCCTGATTATGATGAATACTTGCATATATGATGTATTGTTTACCTTGATACTATACATGCGTTCGTATTACTCCTTATGTTGAATATTTTTCACCCTACTTACTGCGGGTTGAACGCCTACGCCATTGTGTTGTAGACTTGTAGGTTGAGGACCCATAGTTTCCGTGAGTTTTATCGAGGATGGCTTTGGAGCCTACTCGTCTTTACTTCTTCCTTCTGGAGTCATGTCTAGTGATGCTCTGATTATGACTGTTGGGATTTTATTTATGTTATCAAATTATGTTTGAGGAACCTTGAGTTCTTTTGAGGATGTATTTATTATGAGATATTATGTATGATCCTTTATATTGTTGAGACTTATTTTCCGTTGTGATTTGATATTTATGATGGAGTTTTGACTTGTGTTGAATGATGAAGAGTAGCACCTTGATATGTTCTTTTTAATTGTTTGCATTAATATTATTTAAAAATAGCATGTGGGGTTCAAGGTGTTACATGGTGAGTTTGTTGGCTTTGTAAGCTTAGAATGAATGAGGGGGGTATTTGTAGACACTTTCACATTCAAGTCAGTAAGAGAGCAGAATGTAGGTTTAAGGTTGAAAAATATTGTATCTTTGGGGACTGTGTAAAGTCCCATTGTATAGAGAGGAGTTGTTGGTGCCATTGTTAATGACAGAAACTCGTTGCTCGGCGGTTATGAATGCGTGAACCATAACCTTCAAGCGTTACAATGTGGCAAATCATGGGGGCCATTATGATTTTGTGTTTGAATCATCGCCCCGTGTTGCTAAGAGCACCCCCACATAGAGAGGGGGCCTGACATGAGCAATTGGCCCAATATTAGGCCGGGCTTGTTTATTTGGCATGGAATGTTGGGAGCATATGCCTTTTGGCAGTCTAGAATAGTAGACCATTAAGTTATTGCTCTTATGGTAAGAGTGATGACTTCAAGAAATAATGAGATTTTATGCGAAGATAGATATTATGCTCATAGGGATTATGTTGTGAAGAGCATGGTGTTCGCCTAATGCTTGTAATTTGTGTGAAAACTGCAAGTTTTAGGAGTAAGGAGGATTGGTGGTTCGTGAAAAACCTTTCTCGTATAAAGATTTACAATTTCAAGAAGCTAGTGATTTTGATGTTTGACTTAGAACTGTAATGTGCTTGCATGGAGTTGGTTAATTCAAGAAGAGTTATGCTCGTAGAAAGCGAAGGATAATGATACTCGTTGGAGAGTTGTTTCTTTGGAGTGCTTTCATGGAGTCATTTTTTTCCCATTAGAAGGACCCTACTCGCGTAGAGCTATTAAGATTTAGACTTACGAGCAATATTTAGTATGGAATTTAACATTTATTGTTCTACTCGCGATTGGATGTGACTATTTGATGTCGTCGTAGACAATATGATCGTTAGTCCTTTTAACATTTATTGTTCGCATCTCGTGATTGAGATTGAGGGGACTTGACCTTTGGTGAATAAGCACCACGTGAAATGGTTAGTAATGTACTTGATTACATAAACCCTTGAGTGGTTTTGTTAGTGTTGGTTTTTGAGGAAGCATCACAGCCGTGAGATTCATCTTGAGGTTTGGATATTTGATGGAGTTCTCCTTGATCATTTGGATTGATTAGATTCAATGATTTGGGTCGTTGCTTCGCCATAAATTGAGTTTATATCCAGATGGTCCATTGTTTATTCTCCTGAACGTCGGGTCGAACATTGATAAGTTAAGCAATCATGTCAATTTAAAATTAAGTGACTTAGATGCTTCAATAATCAATGACCTCGGGCCAGTTGGAAGAGATCAATCAATGAAAAAGGGTTTGTTAGGAGCGATGTAGGCTCTTAGTATTGAAGTGGCCTTGAATGGCACTAACAGCAGTATAAGACCATGAATTATTGTTTGCTCGAGGAGAGGCAAATCCTTGAAGCCAAGGTGGCAAAGCCGGAGAATGACTTTGTTGATTACAAAGGCAAGTATGAAATCCAGGTTGGTTTAGTCACCGAATGTGCCAAAAAACACATATAAATTGAGGCTTTGAAGAAGAAGGTTGAAGGAACTGAGACTGCTTACAAATCCAATGAGGACTTGGCGAACAAAGTGGCTAAACTTAAATGTGAGAAGAAAGATCTTGAATTCGTGTTGAAGATAGCCTTTGAGTATGTTGATTCTCGCGGAGCTAACAAGCATGAAGATTTGGCTAGGTTGAATCTTGTCGGGCAGATTTCCAAGATTGGGGAAGTTTAGTTAGATTTCCTGGAAACTTTCCCTCACAACTTCAAGAATGCAGTGGCCCAAATGAAGGTCCTTAATCCTAGCATTGAGCTTAACACCATGGGGCTTCATTTCTTGAAGGAGGTGAAAAATGGTATGCTCTTAGCTCCCAATTGTTTTGAAATGGAAGATGAAGAAGAAGAAGAAAATCAAGCTTGTACGATTTTGTAATTTTTTTTTTTGACGTGTTTAAATTGGGTGTAATGCCGATGACATTATGTAACTCTTGTGGTTTACACTTAAATGTAATGCCCATACTTTGGGGCTTCCTCATTTGTCGTGCATGTTTACAATTATTTTCTTTTTATACTTATTGAAATGTATGTTTTATTTCAAGTATTTTTGCTCGTTTTGTTTGAGCCGAGTGAACGATGCTTATTCGATGAATTTAATTGTAATTTAGATAATCCATAGTTGTCGCAGATACGATCCCAATTAGATTAATACGAGTGTTTTTTGCTCGTTGTGAGCAGTGTAGTTGACACGTGGGCGACATATCTAATCATAGTCGGTTTGTAAGATCAACGTTTAGTCAAGCGTTTTGAAGAAAAATTATAGTAGGTTTGTATGATACCCTTCCTCCCCAAAGTCATCTCTTCGTTGGATGTTGAAGTGATGACTTGAAGTGTCTTTTACTTTGAAGAGCCTGGTGTTATCATTCTAATCATTATGCGAAATATTCATTAGAAGCACTCATGTCTAAAAGATGTAATTTTGAACATGAGGTCGGAGTTGTTGACCAAGCAGAAAACAGTGGATAAACAAAAACATATGTGCTGACTGTGTGAATGCGTTGGATGTAGTCCGCAAACAATCCAAATCTTGCAATTATATATGTAATAATATAACAATAATATCTCTCCAAAGTCTTTATGACCAAATGAACTTTTAATCATTTTCCCAACCAACAATAAAAGGAAAGAAAATGTGACCCAAACAAGGGGAAAAAGGTATAGTTCTTCTCTTATACTTACTTAAAAACATGGAAATTCAAAAATCGTCTTGGAACTTGAGCAGTGGTATAGTATATCTATTTGTTGTGAGTTTATAAATATCAATGATTTAGAGTTGAAAGGACAAAATGTGATGTTAAATGCATAGGAAATTAGCTCCAAAAGAGACGCTTCAGCAAATCTCTTTTCTCTTTCAAAGCTGAATTGTAGTATTATGTGGCAAAAATTAACATAAGAAGAGGTAATGAAATTGCTTGTATTGAGGTAAATGTCACAAAAGTAACAGGAGTTCAAGAGATAAAACAAGAAATATTTTATCATTTTTGTGGGTTGTTTAAGGACCTGAAGATGAATCGGCCTATGTTAGAAAGATTTGAGTTTAATCGAATCGAGGATGAAGAAAATTCTTGTCTCATTACTGAATTAACGGAGGAGGAAATTAAAAGAGCGGTGTGGGATTGCGAGAGTTCGAAGAGTCCAGGCCATATGGTATTGACTTTGGGTTTATCAAAGAGTTTTGGAAGGTGATTAAGGAGGATTTTAAAAGATTCATTAGTGAATTCCATTCTAATGGTTGTATTGTTCGTCGGACAAACAATGCTTTCATAGCTCTAACTCCGAAGATTGATAATCCAGTGAAATTGAATGATTTTAGGCCGATCTCTTTAATTGGATGCATGTACAATGTTTTATCCAAAATCCTTGGAAATCGATTAAAGAAGGTGGCTCAGAAAGTTATTTCAGCTTCACAATTTGCATTCTTGGAGGGACGACAAATGGTGGATGTGATATTAATAGCAACTGAACTTGTTGACGAGGTTTAAGAGGAGAAAAAAATAGAAGTTGTGTTGTTCAAAGTAGATTTTGAAAAAGCGTACGATTCAGTGGATTGAAATTATTTATATTTTATGATGATGAAAATGGGATTCAGCGGCAAATGGAGAGGTTGGATATCAGAATGTTTGCGTTCTATTTCTATGTCAGTTTTAGTTAACAGAAGTCCCACAAAAGAATTATGTGTAGGTAGGGGATTGAGACAAGGCGATCCGCTTTTACCTTTTCTATTTTTATTGGCAGTTGAAGGTCTTAATTTAATGTTGTCAAAAGAAGTGCAGATGGATTTATTTGAGGGATATCAGTTTGGGATTGATGGAATTCGTGTCTCTCATCTTCAATATGCAGATGAAACGTTGTTAATGGGCAAGAAAAGTTGGAAAAACATATGGGCGATTAAGTCAACCTTGCAATTGTTTGAATTGATATCTAGACTGAAGGTAAACTTCCACAAGAGCCTTCTAGTAGGGGATAACATTCACGGTTCCTGGTAGGATGAGGCAATAACAGTCCTAAATTGCATGGTTGGATCTTTACCGTTCAAATATCTGGGCTTACCTATTGGTGGTAATCATCGAAGAGCGGTTGTGGAAATCGGTGATTTATGCGGTTAGTAACAGATTGTAAAAATGAAATAATAGACATTTATCCATTGAATGTAGAATTGTCCTTATGAAGTCGGTCTTGTATGTACTTGTCTATTTTCTTTCTTTCTTCAAGGCTCCATCAAGTATTATTTCGAAACTTGAAACTTTATTTAAGAAATTTCTATGGGGTGGGGGAGTGGAATCTAGGAAAATTTATTGGGTCCATTGGGATAAAGTGTGCCTTGAAAAAGAGGAGGGTGGGTTGGGTATTGAAAATTTAAAGATTTTTAATTTAGCATTATTAGGCAAATGGGAATGGAGGATTCATACCCAAAAAAATAGTATGTGGGTTAAAGTCTTTCTTAATAAATATGGGGAATCAAATATTAGAATTATTAGGGGTGGGAGACATTGTTCAATTTGGTGGAAATATTTACAAATATCGAGAGAGGGATGTGGGGTTATAAATTGAATTGATTTTCTAAAAAATTAAAGAGTAATAGGCAATGGAGAAGAAACTCTTTTTTGGATAGATGCTTGGTGTGAGGGTATGACTTTGAAGAATAGATATCCATAATTATTTTTACTAGCAGGAAATAAAAGAGGTCTTGGCAAGGGAAGTGGCACATATGGAGGGAGAGGCTAGGCAATTAAGAATTAGGTGGAAAAGGAGTCAGCTAGAGGAGGAACTTAGTGAGAAAGTGCAGAGATTAACTTTGAGAGAAGAGGTGGAAGACAAATGGGAATGGTCTCGAAATTCATACTCGGTAAAAGAAGCGTATACTTCGATAGTGGATGGTGTATCTATAAATTTTGCAGGTGAACTTGCAACTGTTTGGAGTCACTTAATTCCGTTAAAAGTTTCAGTGCTAATGTGGAGGATGTTGCAAAATCGGATTCTGACAAAAGATAACTTGGCCAGAAGAGATGTTTTGAATGGAGGTGATATTTCTTGTTCATTTGGTTGCGGAGAAGAAGAAAATGTCTCGCATGTTTTTTTCGAATGTCGCATAGCAGCAGAGTTGTGGCGAGAGATTCTAAAATGGACAAATTTTTCTACCGCTTTGCATAATACAGTAAGTATGAATTTTCATCAGTTTGAAGGTTTAATTGGAGCCAGAAGCGTTCGAGCAGAAAGGTTCAGAGTTATTTGGTTTGCTAGCATTTGGATAATTTGGAAAGGGCGAAATGAAAAAACTTTCAGGAACAAAAACGGTTCAGCTGAAGCGTGGCTAGAAGATATAAAACTGTTGTCATGGAAATGGTTAACTAGCAAGGTGCCTTGGTTCAATTACTCTCAACCAATGGATTTTAAATGCCTTCATACATAGAACAACACCTGAGGTAAGTGAAGCAAGAATGATCGAGACTCCCTGCCTAGAACGCCAAAACTCATACCATGTCAGGGGTCCAGTGACCCGAACAAAAACGTTCTGAAATTGTTCATTCAAGTCATCAAGTGAACCAGTGTTGTCTATTACTATATCAGCTTTACTCTTTTTAACATCAAGCGACATCTAAGCATTAACCCTGTTCCGACCATCCTCCTCACTAGAATTGTCTCTTGCCAAGAGTCTCTGAATCTGTGTTTCAGGATCAACCTAAACAACAATTATGGGCTTCGTGAACTTGTCAATCTTGGCCTCAAATAACAAAGGGACGTCGAGAACAATGACCTTGTAACCTTTTGACCACAACTTCACAACTTCCCAAAAGATCCCCGAGGATATATAAGGAGCCAACAATCTAAAACAACCATCACAGCAGAAACTTCAAAAGTAAAAACAAAAATAAAATCAAATATAATGTAATTCCCACAACATAAATTTAGAGTACCGATTGAGAAATTGACGCTTATCAGGATCGGCAAAAACGATTTGGCTAAGTCGGGGTCTGTTAACTTCACCATTGTCTAGTAGAATTTCCTCCCCAAATGCTTCAACAACTTTTTTCCATCTACCACTTCCTTTCTTCAACACCTCCTGGTAATTCAAATCATAATAAAAACCACTGAACTTGAGAGGGTTTTGACTAAATTAAAAGCAAAATAAAAAAAAGAAGTAAAAACACGAGGAAAAAGAAACATACACGGGCAACTACATCAGAGTCGACAACAGGGATGTCATGTGACTTGAATAAATTTGAAACGGTGCTCTTGCCACTTGCTATTCCACCAGTCAATCCAACGATCCTCATTCTTACTGCACCCTTGCTACTTGTCAGCTATTAGTTCTGAATTTTGTTGTCACTTCCCCTGGTGAGCATTGACGATCATTAAAACATTACATATATCAACAAGCACACACATAGAAACCCAAATAAGTATGAAAACTTAGGGACACTTCACATAAAGGCTTAATACTATTAAGTACATCAGAGCAAGAACAATATACAACTCTGAAAATGCAGCGGTAGCAGATTAGCATATTAGGATGAAATTAGGATGGTCAAGTAACAAGTCAGCAGAATATTAACATGAATCATACCATAAAGAAAATGTCTTATCTTTTACTTATTTAACAATTGAGCAATATTGTACCTCAAGTGACTATAATAAACCTGAAAGTGGCATCCAAACCATAAACTCTTGAATCCATTACGTCCAAAACCAAAGACATTCTTTTGTTGCATAATATTTTATATAATATTGCAAACTGGTTCCAAAAGTTGAGGTAAAGTCACGACACAAAGGTTGTGTTTGGATAGACGAATAGGCAATTAAATTGCATCTATACACTGTTTTAAAAACTATCAAATTACGAGTTTGAGTAGTTATTTCAAGAATTAAAATACTGGTGTCCACTTGACCAAAAAAAAATACTGGTGTCCATGGAATGCAATATTTCTTGTTACAAGTGGTGAACATCATCACCTCAACCAGTCCGAAAACAAGCTTTCAGCAAGTCAACTCTATGGCCAAGTTAAATTTTTACATTCACATATTTGATCAAACATTTTCTGGGCCTTGGGGAAATCATCATAAACAGAAGGAGTAAATTTGGACTCAACATTAACATTCCATTCAAATACTAATAAATAAATTGAAGTTGAAGCAATATACCTTGGTCTAGATTTTGCGCCAATTTTTCTCTGTCCATATTTTGTATTTTGAGTTTTAATATGTAGTTTAAATTTAATTTTTTAATAAAGTATCTCATTCCCAGTCATATAGTATCATATCGTATCCGAATCGTATCATGTATCTGGGCTATATAGGTCAATGTCGATATTTTTGATACCCAAATCAGGGCAAGCTTTTCTCTTGGTTCTCACATAGCTTTCTGTTTCCTGTCTGTTTCCGAAATCAACCTGATGAAAAGTTTCCACCGTTCACAAATTCATATCAAACAAATACAAGCACAAATCATAGTTCACAACCTTCAATCACACACAATAATCGCACAACACTTCTCAACTATGTTTGATGAAATGCTTCATAGAGATGTTGTGTCTTGGACTATTATGATCATAGGTTATCGGATGGTGGGAAGTATGATGCATTGCTTGTGTTTGAACAAATGCAATATGGGGGTGTGATACCAAATAGTGTGTCGACGGTGAATGTGTTGTCTGCTTGTGCAGCTGTGCTAGCTCTTGTGCTATTGAAATGAGGGTGTGGTGGATAGATGATATGGTGAGGAGGAATGGGTGGGAATTGGATGTAATTTTTAGGACGGCGTTGATTGATACGTATGTCAAGTGTGGGAGTGTGGAAGAGGGGTTGAGGGTTTTCGACGATATGAAGGAAAAAAATGTGTTTACTTGGAATGTTATTATTAAAGGATTAGCTTTGGGTAAGAATGGTGAGGAGGCTCTTTTGTGGTTTAACAGGATGGAGTTAGAGCTGATGAAGTCACTTTAGTTGCGGTTCTTTCTACGTGCAGTCATTCTGGTTTGGTGGATAAGGGTTAATTGATCTTTGGTATGCTGGTTGATGGAAAGTATGGATTTTGTCCTAATGTCAAACACTATGTTTGTATGGTTGATCTCTTGGCACGTGCTGGTCAATTGCAATAGGCTTTTGAGATCATGAAATGTATGCCGTTTGAGCCGACAAAAGCTATGTGGGGATCCTTGTTGCTTGGTTTGAAATCTTGCGGTGACTTGGAATTAAGTGAGTTTGCAGCTAGAAAATTTGTTGAGTTGGAGCTAGATAACACTGCGTATTATGTTCAGTTGTCGAATCTGTATGCAGAGGTAGGAAGGTGGAGTGGTGTTGAGAGGATTAGAGGAATGATGAAAGAGAGGACCGAGTAAGGACTTAGGATGTAGTTCTGTGGAGATTGAGCATCAAAGGAATGTCAATGAACTCTTGGCATAGTTCTCACTCTCCCAATATTTTCATGCAGCATATAAGTTGACATAGAACACCAAGTTAGCAGTTACTTTTGATAGGGAGCTGCTCTGCTACAATATGTATTTGTTGACGGATATTGATGGTTACAATGTTGGTGATATCGAAGGATGGTACAAATGATAGCTCATTCACTGAGGAAGTAACTTATATGGGGTCGGTATTCGTGTTGAGCGCCTCCAGCTGTTGAGCATCCCGAAAAAATTGTCATTGATATCAATGAGCTGGTATTAGGTTATTTAGTTTACAAAAACACCATCACTAAATCAACTCTTGTCATTGCGGGAAAAATTATGATGTCTCCCTCATGGTACATGATATAAAATTTAACCGTTGAGATGAAAATCCTAATAAACCACCTAATATTCTTGTCATTGTTGTAGAGTTTTCAAATCTATTTCATTTATTTCAGTTTTCCTTTATTTCATATATCTCATGTCTCACATGCTGGACAACACAAGTGAACATCATCCCGTTTATAATGAGAACGTCATTTTATCATGACAGCACCATAATTTACAAGATACTAAGCTATTCACATGACCTGAAGCGTAATTGCACAAAAAAAGTTAGTGAATGAAAGACATCAACCTGCGATAGGAACGGCGATGCCTATTTTATCTGGCTTCTAGTTTGGTTACATAATAAATAACGACGCAAATTCCTGTGGAAAAGAATGTTTAATGCTGCATAACAGCTCCCTAGTGACAGCATGAATGGAACAAACAAATAAAATCTGAACTGAATCTGTGGTGTCAGCGTTACTTAAACCACCCATCTTTTTATAATTACACTCTCGATCTATTTCTATTATTATTACACAGTGAATATTCTTGTAGAATAACCCTAACTAAAAGATAAGCGTCAAATGCAACAGTATTTCATCTCACAAAACAGTTTCTGGAATTAGAATGTTTAGATGTTCCAGCTGGGTCATTTCCCCTCCATTCGCTACATCAAATTGGCATCTATAGAAGCTGCACAGAATAATCAAAGGTAAATCATTTAATCAAAGGTAAATCATTAAGATCATATAACATAAACATTCACCTGTATTTGGTTCACATGGTCATTCTTCAAATCCTCAACTCAGTAATACTTAAAAAGTAATAACATTTATCAATTTTTTTACTGTTAATAGAACTGACAGTGTTTTATATTAATAGAATAGCTATCATCTAAAAGGCTAAAACTTATATACAAGATATATTTTTTGTCATTTCCTGTATCATACATTCCATCCAAAAGCAACTGTGTACTGAGTACCCTCATGCAAGTAAAACCAAGCAACTGACCACTCTGAATTGAAATACTTGGGCAACACTCGATCACCCCAACACCTTGGTTAGCAAATACAAAGAAATTCTCAAGTTGAAAAAAAAGCGAAAAGAAAAGAAATCAAACGGAAGGCCCATTAGCTCAGTTGGTTAGAGCGTCGTGCTAATAACGCGAAGGTCGCAGGTTCGAAACCTGCATGGGCCATTTTAATATTTTTTTCATAATTTTTAATTTTAATTTGAAAAATAAAATATAAAAGTAAAAATAAACGCCGTTGCCGGGGATCGAACCCGGGTCACCCGCGTGACAGGCGGGAATACTTACCACTATACTACAACGACTTGATATTAACAGTTTTGTTTATTTTTTTACTAACATATGTTAATTGTTTAACACCAGTTTGTCACTCACATGCTTTCAGAGGTGAATCATGTAATGAATTTATTTTTATTTTATTTGTTGTTTTTATTGATCCAAGAATAAATTAAATAAAAAATTGACCTACATATTTGGATCAACGTTAGTTTATATAGTTGCAAGATGTAAAGAAAAATAAAAGATATGAAAGTTAGGCGATTTGATTTCTATGACATCATTAGCATTATATAAGTTTTATGATAGAGAATTTTGACATATGTACTTATAGTTCATTCGTTAATGAGAATTGAACTCACACATTTGTGAAGTATGATTAAACTTCTTTACAATCGAATTTACATCCTTTGTTTAAGTTGTGAGCGCTTTTATTTGAGAAGAATTTGAGTTTTGTTACTAGTATAATACATCTTAATGCAAAGCTTCCAATTATGTCCAAATGAGTTTTGTTGGAACATTTGAAGAACATGATGCAATCCTACAGATTTTTTTTATATAATCTATATATTTCAGTTTTATGTATATATAGCTTAATGATTATAATCAATCAAAACCCAATTAAGGTTCTGAATGGTAGCAACATTCTTTGTTCTTTCTATGCCTTTATTCTTCATTCTTTGTTTGAAAGAATGAGAGCAAATCCAATTTTGGTCAAGTTCAAGGAAATGATTTAATATGCATTAAAGAAAAGAATATGTGGACTGTGGTTGTGCCGCAAACATTCAAATAAGTTCTTCGTGCCGTTGCTTCTAGTTAACTTTTATTAACATCTCTAATTAACTTGGTTATAACCAGCTTGTTGTAGGAGTAAATAATAAAAATTAGTAGTACAACGGGGTACTTTAAAAGGAGATTCACCAGTTTAGTTTTTATTTAATGATGTACAATACTAATATATTTTTTGTGTGCAAAATAGAAATAATTTGAAATCAAGTCATTGAGTTAAAGTGATTAATGAGTTTCGTTAAAGAATGAATCATTCGATAGAATCCGAGTTCGATTCAAGTGTGGAACAATTCTTGATCAAACATTATTTAACTGTCAACCAAATTTCAGATTGTTAGGACTCATTTCCCCAAGAATTGGATGGTTAATAAAAAAAATTGAAATTAAGGTCATGTCCAAAATATTTATTAAAATCCAAATTGATATATACTATATAATTGAAAGGGAACAAATTTACATTAGATGATTTTAAAAGTAAAAATAAATGCCGCTGGCAGGATCGATCCCGGATCACCCGCATGACAGGCGGAAATACTTACCACTATACTACAACGACTTGATGTTCTTGTTGTGGATTATTTTATTCCTAGCCTATGTTACTTGTTTAACACCAGTTTGTCCCTCGCATTCTTTGAGATGAATTTATTTTTATTTTATTTGTTATTTTTATTAATCCAAGTATAAATTAAATAAAAAAATTGGCTTACATATTGCATATATTATGCATTATTATTACCAACTGAACCAAAATCACAGGGATATTACTTCTTAGGCACATACTTAAACTTTTATCATATTTTATATTTTTTTTTATGTTAAATTTGTATAATCAGCCACCGACTTCCTTGTATCTCTCGAATAAATTCTGTTTTTTAAAAAAGGAATGGAAGAAATTACCATTAAAAATTTTACTTATTCAAATTACTAAAATTAGCTTATAATTAAAAATTTACTATAAATATTTATTTTATTTTAAAATATTTTTAGAAAAATATGAATAAAGTATTATTTTTAATGTCATAACATATGAGTCTGTCTTTTGGGATTATACTATATTATACTATAAGACTGACTTATTTGGGTCCGAATTCAGTACAAAGTTGATCTATCACAATTGTTTTTTTTTCAAGATATCTACAATAAAAATGTATAATTTTTAATAAAAAATTGAAAGGATATTGCTTTTTTTTTTCCTCAAGATATCTACAATAAAAATGTATATTTTTTAATAAAAAAGTTGAAAGGATACACTAGTCGAGAATCTACAATAAAAAAATTTACCAAATTAAAATCAACCGATAAAAAACATGCAATGAAATAAGTGATAAGAGGGCAGGGGAAGTGACAATGAAGAATAGCAAATCCGATGATTTTCATACAAATTGACATTCCACTTTTACTCAAAAATATTTTAAATATGTTCCACAACTTGTTTTTTCTATATTTAAATTAAGATTTTATCCCATATTTAACGATTCGACACAACTTATTATAAATCAGTAATGAGACGTCAAGTTTAAAACTATGACAAATAAAAATATTTTTAACATTCTCGGGTACCGAGTTCATTTCTACTAATAAAAAAACGAATGACAAAAGCAAACACTTTATTCAACATTCATACTATTTTCTTCCATGTCTCTCTTAAACGGTGTTGGTCGTGCACAACAAGGCTTAGAGAGACATGAGAACATAAACTATTCATAAAAAACCGAACATAAATTAAATTAAAATTAGCTTTCCTGGTATTAAGCATCAATTTCTTCTTCTTTTCCTTTTTGCAGATTTCACTTTTATTCCCACCACCGGTTCCTGAGCAAGAATCATCATATATTCTGATATTTCAATATCACTAAGACGTAATTTGACCCAATCTTGAAGCTCTTTGTATGAATCTTTCAATTCTTTAAGCTCAGAGAGTTTTGTCACATCATTTTCCTTTAGAATCTCATCATGATTCTCGACCTGCTTTTCACCTTCTCAAATTTGTGTCAGTATTTCAGCAAGTTCTAGATTTAATTTTTCCATCTTGGGAGCATTAGAAGATGGGTTTCCTTGGGAATCGCTTGCATCAGCCTCTTGTTGGAGATACTTGGCTGCAACAACGTCAACACCCGGGTGCCCAAAAGAGTAAGGTCTGTCACCGGGAGAGAACACAACAATAGCGACTTCTGCTCCACACAAAATGGACAATTCATTTGCTTTCTTGAATAAGCCCGTTCGCCGCTTTGAAAATGTAACTTGCCTCGTGTTAGGGTCTTTCACGATCTCAATCTCAATTTTGCGACGACCCATAATTCTTTCACCTACTTTACCTACTAAAAAGAAGAACACAAGTTTAGTAATGAAGATTGATTTTAAATGTTGTGTATATGTTACATCACTCCCCTATTTATGTATACATTCTAGAAAAAGTTTCATTGTTTCTAATATTGCGTTTAAAATATCTCATTTTTCAATTATGGACATTATTATCACTAACATAGAAATATTTTATTATCATTCTAGTTTTACAAAATTGCCCCTAAATGTTTAGGAATTGTAATATTTTATTTATTTTTAATTCAATTGTACTAATAACTAAAAATGTATACATATTGGGTTTATTGGAAAACAAGTAATATAAAGCTTATCTTTATTTGATATTATTATAGTAATACGATAGATATAGAAGGACTTTATTGCGAATCGTATCACAGCTAGCGCCAACTTATGATCACATCATTTTCTAAGCAAAGTGCTCATACGTACGATGGAATCGTTTTAGACTGACTTAAAAATAAAATCAAACTTTTTTCATGAATACAAACCGGATAACCCCTAAACAACACAGTGAAACAAACTAGCAATTCACTTGGAAAACGAGTACGAGGTATATATATATCTTTATTTCTAATCTTTGTTAACATTGCAACCCTACTTCTAAACCCTATTTTTTTCCCTCCCTAAGCACACAACTTAAGTTTAATGACAGTTTTACCCCTTAACATTCTATCTCCATTTAATTTGAAATTTGAATTCTAATTGTCATAGGAAGGTTTACGGCAATGTCATCATTGTATACATCAACTATTAAAGCTAACAGATTTCCAAAGCACCATTTCATATACCTATGCACCATTTCAAGTGATTAGTGTAGACCATAACTAAAAAAAAGCCACGTGTTTAGCATGCTACAACTTTAGCACACTTCTCCATAATCACCACCACACAAATAGCCAATTAGATTCTCCATTTCATTTTTTTTTCATCTACTTATTATACCATCTTTCTCATTTGCTTATTCAATTCTCCCTAATCCACCTACTTCATTATCAATCTCTGAAGATTTGTGAATCTATGGAGCTTTCCGCCATGGACGCGGTTGGGATTTGGCGACACAAGAAACATGAAAAATATATATATTTTCACTCATCTTCAAATTATGATTTAGAGTGAGTTACTGCCTTCATCTTCAAATTCAAATTTGTATTATTTGTTCAACTTCAATTTCTTATATGACTTTGGATGAAAATAGTTTTTTTTACATAATTTTCTTCTTTCTTTTTTCAACCTTTTTAATGGTTATAAGTAAAAAAAGGTCTAAAATTGGGAGAAGGGTTCAAAGAAAGGTTAAGAAGCTTCAAAACTAGAAGTTTCGCCACCACCAACCTCACATTGCAACCTTCTTCTTTTTACATGTTTAGAAGCTTCAAAAGATAGACTACATAGAAACTCGATGGCTCTCTCTTCATATGAAATTCTCACATATTATAGAACATGTGATAACTTATAGTTAACTATCTTTGTTTTATTTCTATATGCATGATATATTGAAACTTAACTCATGGCCACTAATCATGTTTTCCTTTCCTATCGGGTTATATTTACTTTTGTATTTGATATCATGTTCAGTATTTGCCATCAAAATTAGGTCCTATTTTAGCAAAAAAATAAAAATAAAAAATTGGTTTCAATTGGAAGCCCCAAATATCATTTTACAGAATATGATATAGTTTGATACTTAAGCCAACTGCTTTATAAATCAATCTAATTCAAATTTAGATGTGAATTTGATGTTTAGGGAAACAATGATGTAGGGTATACACCATAATTGAAAGTTTTTTCAGACATACAAATTTTGTTCAAGGTAGAGGTCACGAATGTCAATAATAATATTAACAATCATTGGAGAACTTACACTATGAAAAAGGGACAGATGATTAGAAGAAGGAAGATCAAAGTTTTTTTAATCTATAAATATGTATATAGGTTCCACTAAAACGTTGTTTTTGTTTTATGTCAAGAAAGCCTTAGATTGTATTGATTCAAATGAAAGATTATTGATGTGTTGAAAACAGATAGGGAAGAAACTCCGACCAACAAACCATGTTCGAAAAGATCAGTTGAGAGCATTGAAATCATATCATCAGTCAACAATGGCAGTGAAAAATGTTCGACAAACAAGCTGGTAAAGTTGATCTGTGTGTGGAAATTGAGTGTGGCGAATGACTACGTCTACTTCGTTGATGCAGAATTTATGTTTATGGTTTTTCTAGACATCCTATTTTGAAAGTTAATCTTTCTTTGATGTTTGTTGGTTTAAAAATTGTGTAATTTCCCTATTTCTTTGACTTATGGTTATGTATGATCCTGGATAATTTTATATGGGTTCTTATGCTACTTAAATACATTGTTCATCTACTTCAGGAAAAAAATACACTGTTCATCTTAATTCTGATTTATCATTTATGTTAATTTACAATTTATGGTTGATTATAAATTATACTATATTTGTTACTCGCACCAAAGACGAAAACAAATTAGGCACTTTCCTTTTTATAGAAATTGTGTACTTCATAGAAGAACTCAGCAAATATTTTTTATAATAAAACTACCCGTTATTTTTTTAGGGAGAACTACCGGTTTTTTTTTACTCTTACAATTTATGATATATACAAATGCAAGTATGTTTACCTTACATATTGGAACTCTCTATTTAATTGATGTTTGAACTTCGAATAATCAAGGTTTATTTTCTCTAAAAATTAGAGAATTAAATCTGGAATATAAATATACAATATAACTTATTGAATCTTCATTTTTTCATGATAGAGCAGAATTGACACCTAATAATGTTATTGTTCATGAGATTAATGATTATATGATGGAACTTATTTCTGGTGAAGAAAATATTTACCTAAGTTTTGATTCTCCTTGCTCAAACCCATCATTGGTCAATAGGTCGGATGGTGTTCATACACTAGAATTCTTGAACACAATTAATGCTTTTGGTCTCCCAAATCACAAAATAAGATTGAAAGTTGGAGTTCCTGTAATATTAATGAGAAACTTGGACCCAACTGTAGATCTATGTATCAGAACTAGGTTGATAATCACAAAAATGGAGAGATATGTACTTGAAGGAAAGGTGATGAGGTATATATACCTAGACTATCTTTGACACCATCTGAGACAAGAATTCCATTTAAATTTCAACGTGGGCAGTTTCCTATATATGTATATTTTGCAATGACTATTAGTAAAAGTCAAGGGCAGTCACTCAAACATGTTGACATATATCTTCTACAACCAAATTTCTTGCATGGTCAACTTTATGTAGCAATATCAATATTTACTTCAAGGAATGGTCTGGAAATTTTGCTATTAGACGAAGATAATCTTTGCATTGATAGTCCTTCGAATGTAGCATTTAAAGAAATATTCTATAATTTGTAGGCATGAAAAACTTCAATTATATTTGTACTCAAAATGATGACATTAAAATTATTAGTTGCAATTGTGCTATTAAATTTTGCTTTTATCCACTACATTTATAGTGTATATGACCCATGCGGCAGCACGGATGGAAAGTCTAGTATATATATATATATATCACCTAAACAAACAACATAACAAAAGTGGGTTCTAACTACAAGGAGTCCGGGTATGCTCCATTACCTTAACTCCATTTACCCCATTTACCTTTATGGATGTGTGACATGTGGCAAAACAATATCCAATGGTTGAAATTAAAAAAACAAAAATAAAGAATCATACATGTGATTATTACCTATCTCTCATATCCTTCTCCCCGACCCTATGCGGCTGCCAAACAATTGCTCCATCTCTGTTCTCCCAAAACCCATTTCTTAAATATTTAATTTCCACACAAATGCAAATGCAATGAATTAAAGGAAACCAAAGACTGATTTTGAAAACTACTCTTTTAACGATTCTCAAACTCAACCCGATTTGTTTCTCATTAACAACAAAACTCTGTTGTTCAATAAGTGACGGGCTGATTTCTAATGTCAGCACTGGACTGATTAGTGATGACGGATGTGGTACAAAAAGATCCATTCATGAAACCAGTGATTGGACAACAACGAGCGACGTTGAGAGCAAGAGATGTGATACGCGGTGATGGAGTAATTGGCGGCGACGACGGATGGTTACAGGTTGTGGGGGGGAAGGGGGTTGGACAAGATGTTAATTGAAGATGAAAGTGAACAGTGCTAATCTAGGGATTTTGTTTTATAACTTACATTCACCTTTTTAATTTCAACCATTGGATATTATTTTGCCACATGTCACACATCCATCAAGGTAAATGGGGTAAATGGAGATAAGGTAAATAGAGCATACCCAAACTCAACTACAAGGTTCCAAACAAACATTACTAGGCCAATCCACAACTTTTTTTTTTTTTTTTATAAAAAAAATTAACATTTTAATTGATGTATTTTGATAGTTTTACTTTTTAAATTTTTTTTTAATCAATTCAAATGCTAAATAATATTTAATATCATATCATTGTTTTTTTTTGGTAGTGATATCATATCATTGTTTGAAATTGTTTAATCATGTTAAATTAATATTATAATCACTACAACTATCAGTATGCTACCAAGGTAAAAAGAGGAGTAGGAGGTTAAAAATATTTGTAAGATGCTATCTAGTCTACAAGTCTGATATTTTTGCCCTTCTTAAAAAAAAGATTGATATTTTTGTCAAATAATTTAATGGTAAAACTTACACACACCTTCTAACCTTGAATCAGCACCTCTATTTAAGTTGCACTTACCGGATGTTTACAAGTTTAATATTAGTCATTTCAATTGTTAGCCATTTTGTAAAACCGATTATTTTTTATTTTTTTTGGTCTTAGATGAAGTGGTAATATAAATGTGAAGTCCCGAGTTTGAACTCGGGTCATGACATCCGACCTTGCAATTTCGGCATTTACCACTAGAACTTCTAGACTAAAACCGATTATTATATAGTGATGGATTTGGAGGATAATTGTACATATTGAGCATATACATAAGACTTGTTTGTACCATTTAGATTCATTTTGCATTGTTCAACCAATAAATTAATAAATAGATTGTGTTCATGCCATGCAACTTTAGCTATCATTGATCAACCATCAACTCTTAACATTATTTTAAGTACTTACACCGCAGTTGAGAAACAATTCACCTTTTTGGTATAATCGATTGAATTCAAGAATTATCAATTTGTATTTTAGTCTATTCATGTCGCGAAAGCTATTATGTTAATTTCATAAAAATTGATTTGGTTACTTAAAAAAAATGATTTGTACAAGTGCACATAATACAATTTTATATTGGGATGACAAAAAGGGTCAACCCACCCCGTCTCACCCCGCTCCATCAATAACCTGTTTAAAAATGGGCGGAGCGGGATAGACCAACTAAAGATGTAGGATTGAAAATCTCACCCGCCTGATTTTATGGCAGGCAGGCGGGTTGACCTTGTCAATGTTTTTTTTTTTAAAAAAAAAAGATAATTAAAAACTTTACATAAACAAGGTAAACATATTAAAATTTAAAGCTAATTTAAGAAAATTTAAATATATAACTAATGATTCCACTAAAAATATGAAAATGGTCTTTCAAACGTATAAATTACATCATCTAAAAATCTATAATAAATCAATAAGACATTCAAAATAAAAACTCCATGAGTTATCAATTGACTAACTGTTAAAAAAATGAGGCTGAAATCATGAAACAAAAATGATAAAATTAATTGAATTTTTTTCCCCAATATACGAAGGAGAAAATTGAAAAATTGATTGTGACTTATAAATAAAAAGAAATGAAAAATATAGTTTTTTTAACATATCAACCCAACGGACCAGCCCACCCGGCCCCGTCACTGCCCCGCTTTTTAACGGGTTAGGCAAAGCAGGCACCCTACTAGTGTCGGGTTCGAAATCTCAAACCACCCCATTAAAAAAGGCAGGATAAACGGGCGAACCCGACAGACCCAACCCATTTTGCCATATTTTACACCACTTTTAGTGCAGTTTGCCATTGTCCCTTTAGGGATGTCTCTAACACTTCTGTTTAATTTTACCGGGAAGGACACCTCCTACTCAAAGTAAACCCCTTGTTCATGAACAATGTGTACAAAAACATAATTTATTGAATTTTTTTAGAGTAAACATATCTTTATACAGTTTATAAGTAAAAAGATATGCAGTTAGTTATAAAAAACGTAAAATATCTTTTATCATCCTATAATGGCAAGCCATTTTGGTCATACAAGAGAGAAAATGACGTTTATACGCCCAAGAAGCATTGTGTCACAATTTGAAAGAAAGATTGAAAGGATGTGATAAAGTTAGTATAGACAAGAGTTAGTTAGTTAACTTGCACCTTAAGTTAACCCTTTGCAAGTGTTTTTTAATCATAGTTAGTTAGAGAAGTAACTAGAGTTAGTTGATAGTTATGGAGATACAAGTGCTGTATACACTCTTTCTACACTACTTGTAAAATCAGTTTTGTGTGAGATATCATAATGAAATAAACTTTTCTCCTTCTTCAAGCTTTTTCTCTCCATCAATGTAGTTTATATTCAAGTTTTCACATGGTATCGGAGTCCTGTAACGGGGTTCTGCCATGATTGCTGTGTTTGTTTTTCACTCCATAAAACCCAGATATTCTTTCTTCCATTTTCTCAAAATTGAGTTCTCTTTTCTTGATACATAACTGAATCAATTTCTTTTTTTTCACATTCTTTCTCGCCGATTCTCACTGAATCTCTGTGTTTTTCCTATTTTCGTCTTCTTAATTTCTTTATGAAATTCTCTGTGTATCATGTATGTGGATAACACTGTAGGGAGTGTCAATGGTGGCAACACTTTTTCTCATTAAAAGGGATACCAAAATGATACATTGAATCCCTATTTCTTGCACCCAAATGAAAATCCAAGTCTCGTTCTTGCTATTCCTTTATTGAATGGCATCAATTACCTACCATTCATGGTCTCATTCTATCACTATATTTCTCTTTGCTCAAAGCATAAAATTCACTTCATCCATGGAGCTTTACCTCATCCAGCTGATGAAGATCGTGATTCAATTGCTTGGGATTGTTGCAAAACCATGGTTATGTCTTGGCTCATCAATTCAGTCGAGCCTGAAATTTTTAAGAGTATTTTGTGGTTTGATACAACATCAGAAATTTGGAAAGAACTCAAGGATCCTTTTTACCAAGGTGATGTTTTTCGCATTTCTAATATTCAGGAAGAAATCTACAAACTGAAACGAGGTGGTTGTTCTATCTCCTCTTATTACACCAAGTTAAAGAAATTATGGCAAGAACTTGATAATTTTAGACCTATTCGCTTGTTTCTTGTGTTGAGGACTGCAAAGCTGTGAGCAAGATGCGTGAATATAGACACAGTGACCAAGTTATTCGTTTCTTGAAGGGTCTCAATGAACAATACTCCACTGTTCGTTCTCAAATCATGTTAATGGAGCCTCTTCCCAATATTGGGAAAGTTTATTCTTTACTTGCACAACAAGAAAGACAAGTAGTGATTCCTCTTGATGAATCAAAGATCCTTGCTACTGCTCGGTATTCTGCAGCATATGGTAGAGGTTCTAAGTCTCATGGAAGAGGAAATAGAGGTGGAAGAACTTCTTATGGCAGAGGTAAAGGTCCTATAGTATGTTCTTATTGCAATAGGAATGGTCACACCATTGATTTATGCTGGAAGAAACATGGATATCCTCCACATCTTCAACAAAATTACTTAGCCAATAATTGTGCTAATACTCATTCCAATGAGGAAGATTCTCATTATGTTGCTTATGAAGAAGAGAATCATGATTCAGACAATGGGAAACTGGTTTTTACTTCAGTGCAGCACAAGGCTTTGATAGCTCTTCTCCAAGGTTCATCATCATCTTCTACCCATAGTGTGAATCATCTCACCAATAAACTATCAGGTACATGCATCATCTGTACTTTACCAAATTTACATAAAATGAAGCACAGATACGGAAACGGACACCGGACACGACACAGACACTGACACACCGACACAGCTAATAATTTGAAAAAATCACATAATTTACTGTAATTACAAGTGTCGGTGTCGTGTCGGTGTCGGACACGACACGTGTCCGACAGCGGGACACGTCTAATCCGAGGAGCGTCCGTGCTTCATATAAAACTGAAACTTTCATTCTTAATAGTGGTGCTACAGATCATGTATGTTTCTCACAATTTTTTTCAATGCCTTAATAAAATTCACCCTGCTCACATCAAATTACCAAATGGTTCATTAGTTACTACTTCCATTGCTGGCACCATAGTCTTTAATCAACATTTTTACCTCAATGATGTTTTGTATTTGCCACAATTTTCTTTTAATCTAATTTCTGTTCCCAAGCTTACTCAAAGTTTAAGTGCCAACTAATTTTTGAAAATGATAAATGCATAATACAAGATACATACTCACAGAAGATGGTTGGTGCTGCTGAAGTGAAATATGGATTGTATATGCTCACTGAACCATTAGCTAGTCTTAGTTAAGTTCATACTTTAATTTGTAATAATGTAGTTTTTGTTTTAGATACAAATAAGCATTGTAGTCTATGGCATATGAGGTTTGGCCACTCTTCATTGGACAAACTTGTTGAAGTCAATAAAATGTTTCCTTTTGTTTCTGTTATTAAATCTGATTCTCCAAGTGATACTTGTTTTTTTACCAAACAAAAGAGGCTCCCTTTTTTAAGTTCACATATTTATGCTCATCATTTTGATTTAATCCATATGGATATTTGGGGACCTCTTTCCATTCCCTCTATGTTTGGTTATAGATATTATTTACTATTGTTGATGTTAGAAGATTCAATTGGATTTATCTCATGAAATTAAAATCTGAGGCACCTACTTTTATCAAATCATTTGTTCTTTTAGTTCAAAATCAGTTTAATACTAAAATCAAAACTATTATAACAGACAATGATGTTGAATTTTTACTCAAAGATTTTTATAGAAAAAATGGTATTTTACATCAATCTTCTTGTGTTGGTACGTCTCAGCAAAATGGCATTGTTGAGCGCAAACACCAACACATTTTAGTTGTTGCTAAAGCTCTTTTTTATTTCAAGCAAAACTTCCTAAAAAAAATTGGGCTCATGCTGTTAGCCATGCATTCACATTATTAACAGATTACCTACCCCTTTCTTATCAAATAAGTCACCTTTTCAAGTTTTACATGATTGCTTACCTAACATAAAAAATTTAAGAGTTTTTGGCTCATTATGTTTTCCCACCACACTTTTAGCACACAGAAAGAAACTTGATTCTAGATCAAGAAAATACATTCATATTGGTTTTAAAGATGATTTCAAAGGCTACATACTATTTGATTTGCACTTTAAAGAAATTTTTCTCTCTAGAGATGTTATATTTTTTGAACATATATTTCCTTATAACTCAAGTATGTCCAATGACAGTGTAACTTCCACAACCGAATATGCACAAGTTACTTCTCCTTTTTTGGATGATTTTTTTGATATTGTTCTGACTCGTACTCTCGGTTCTCATAGTACTCATGTGTCTATCAATACTGATACACATACTACATCAGTATCTCATTCACAATCTGCATCTTCATCTCATTCATTTAATACTGCTAATCATAGTAAACCATCAAATTTGTCTCCGCAATTTGCATCTTCATCTTTTGTAGCATCTCCATCTCATATCTTACCAGTGGAAAATCTACTGGAATTGTGCGACCACCTACATATTTGCAAGATGATCATTGTGCATCTCTTACTAATACAATCCATTCTTCACTCCATTTTTATCCACTATCATTCCCTTCATCTACTAAGTATCCTCTTTCTAATCATTTATCTTATAATAATTTGTCTACAGCACACAAACACTACATCCTTAACCTCTCTACTATTCATGAACCTTCATCCTATGAGGAGGCTATGGGTGATGAAAATTGGAGGTTAACTATTCAAGCTGAATTAACTTCTCTAGTTAAAAACAATACTTGGAGTCTTGCAAAGCTACCTGCACATAATAAAGCTATAGGATATAAATGGGTATTCAAGGTGAAATTACGTGCTAATGGCTCTGTGGAAAGGTATAAGGCCAGATTAGTGGCTAAGGGCTCCCTAAATGGGATGGAGGATACTACAAAAATGGTGGATCCTGATGCACCAAAGGCTCCTAAAGCTTCGAGTAATACTGAGATGGATCTATGAAGGTCATCAATATCAAGGAGGAGGATTAAAAGACCTTCTTGTACTGATGGGAGATAACTTAGTTATATTTTCCCCTAACAATTGTTACGCTACCACCACTTGAATTGTATTCCTTAGTTATTCATGAACCTCCAGTCGAACATATTTAGGGTTTCTTGTAAAAAAAAAACCCTTCTAGGAATTTTAATTTTTTCTTATATAACATCATTAAACCTATATCATGTTTCATATATAAATTAATTAATTTTTTTTAAACAAAAAGGGGTAGCTTAGCAAAGCGCTAAACTACCAAAATATAATAAACAAGGAAAAACAAAGGAAATGAGGGGGACTATACCAAGACCTCCTTATTGATTTACAAATCTAAAATTAGGAATACCTAATTAGTTTATAACAAAAGTAGCTCTAATACAATCAGAAATATCTAACCAAATAATTAAGTGATTATAAGCTAATCCTAAGTTAGCAAGGACATCGGCACATTGGTTACCTTCCCTAAACATATGGGAGGCAAAGATATCCATGGATATAATGATTAGAAGAGAGTTGTTCCAACGATTCCTTGGCTTCCAAGGAACCAAAGTTTGATTGCTAAAAGCATTTATCACCAAAGCAGAATCTGATTCTAACCATAGGCTTTGTCAGTTATATTGTTTGTCTAATTTAATAACTCTCATACCACCTGATAATTAAGCAAATAAAGCATTTCCTTGACCTATATTATCAGCAAAACAGAGAAGGAAGTCATCATCTTTGTTTCAAAAAATGCATCCAAAGGAAGATGTTAGGTTATTAGATGATCACTGTGTTGTATTTGATCCAATGAAGATTTGGAGGCTGCAAAATTACTTCTAAAATCTGAGGAGCTTTAGGAGGATGCAGCGTGACATCATTTGAGTTGTTTCTTGAAAATGAAGTATTTGAGATGATACTTGATATAGAGCTTCTGTAATGAATCTTCTTAATGTCGAATCTAACATGGTTCCAATCATACCAAATTACATTGAAAATGTTAATGAAGGCAGCAATTATCACAATTTTACATTGAGGGCTCCATGATCTGTTGTAGAGAGACCATGTATCTTTTTCGGATTAAAAATGTAAATTGAAGTTAAGAACAGAAGCAAACCAACATCGTATATTAAAATCATATGTGCATTCAAAAAATAAGTGGAAAGATGATTTTACATGTTTTACACATATAGAGCGCATCGATGGAAGGCAGCAGCCTCTATATGCCAAGTTTTCATCAGTAGGGAGCTAATCAAGCATCAATCTCTAAACCATAAGGGACTTGGATGTAGGAATGTCTTTTGACCAAATGCATTTGGCCCATACCCCTTTGGAAAAATGTTGCTTCTTAAAGCATACGCATCTTTTAGAGTTAAGTCACCTCTGGCACTATGTTTCCAAATCATCTTATTAGCCTGGATTTGTAAGAGGATGGTTACTTGTGAAACAAGAAATCTCAGATTGGGGAAGATGTGCTACAAGTCTTCCGTGACGTTCCATTAATGGTTTAGAATAACTACTAAGTTTTGGAGGAAGTTGTTGAAGGAACTGGTTTTGTTGAATTGTGTTGCCTTTTTATAATTTCTTTTTTTCAGTGTTAAGACTTGATACAGAGTCTTAATGCAGTGGATTAAGTTCATAACACAAAGATAAAGAGACAAAGAAAGAGAAAGCAGACACAAAGCAGGATAGTCCAGTCCTACAATCAAGGAGTAGTGCAGTCCCTTGCGCTTCCAAATTAATTTGCTCTTACTCTTGATTTAACAATGGTAGTGTAAACTGAACAAATGAACAAACTCCTTAGAATTTTATAGATATAAACTTGAAAGATAGATCCTAAGTGTTTTGTGCTATTTGATTTGACAGAGTAATGACACAGTAAAATAGCAGAGTCTTGTTACTTCTTCTTCTTCTTCTTCAGGTCTTCAACTCCTTAGATGGGCAGTGATTTGAGAAACGTTGGAGAAGAGTGCCAACAAAAATATAGTCGTTGAGAAGCTTTGATCAAGAACGTTGGCACTTTGCCTGATATGGATAATTCCGTTGAAATGTCCTTTGAATTTCCTTTGCGGAAAGAAGAATTATTCTCTTTGTTCTTGAGGTAATTTGTCCGGTTGTACACATAGACAGAAAAAGACTAAAGAACTGCTCTATCAGATACTATGATAGAGACAACTTACAGAATAAGACAAAAGCTTACGTGGATTCTGGGTCCCTCAGATCCAAGTAGCCAGTCAGATTTCGTGTATGATGTCCTACATTGAATCTGTTGAGATCACTCTCCAGCTTCTGAGAGGCATCCTTCTTGTAAGGACGTTGACTTCTGGTTGACCTTCCTTTAGATCTTCCACCATAATCTTAGCTTCTCTTGTTCCTTCTGATGCTCTTCATATGTTCTTTCTTCATGATAGATAAATTCTGCACACTTGAACATATGTTAATATTTCAATTGTTCTTTAATGCTTTGTTATTATCAAAACTCTAGAGGACTTGTATGAACCATTCTTGTTAAAACAAAAGTCAATTTCGATTCTGATATATCCCTTTCGAAATAAAATTTGGAATACCAGGTCGAAATCGTTCAGGTGTGGTTTGTGAAAGATATCAACAAGGACAAACTGTCTTACTTATTTGAAATGGTTTTGATGGATAATATAATAAGATTGTTTGTTATTATATAGGTCGGTCTTCATTTAATTTTTGTGTTTACAATTTTATATATCAAATTTGAATTTCTTACGGATTGTTTGTTATTATCTCTATTTTTTTTTTTGTTGAGAAATTGTTATTATCTCTATGAAATGTGAAATCCTTATGGAATGATTTTCTTAATATTTTTCCTTCAATTTGATCGATTGGTTTGATTTTTTTTTTTTTACTTCAATCAACTAAATAATGTTATTTGAATTTCTCATTTTTTTAATGTTTTTTTGCATTTTTTATTTTATTAATTTTTGATTCAACAAAAAATGACAGTCACTTATTGAATTCATTCCCGATATCTCTCATTCAAACAAAGAAATTTGAAGTATCATTGTTCGAATCGTTGATTAATGGTGTCTTATTAATTTCTATATAGTGTATAGTGTAAATAAATTTGTGGTGTGTAATAGTCCATTGATATTATATGGTACTCCAATATAATTTTATATGTTTTAATAGTGTATCACGATATGTTATTAATGAAGTTAAATTGATTTTTTATTGGAAAATGCTTGCTTTTAGGGTACATGTTAAGGAACTTAAAATAGAAATTTTGTCTAGAAAATTGTGTCAATTTATACTTTTAGATATTAAACATTAATTTTTTGTAATAAATATTTAGCACTTATAGAATCATTAACATGTGTCATAAGGATACAAGTTAGCATGATTCTTTTTTATTTAATTTTTACGTTTATAATGGTATAAACTATGGTTTCACAATAGTATAAAAAATACCATATTAAAATTGAGTCATCATTATTTAATAGTTGTTATCGGAAATTGAATCATGAAAATTTAATAGCAAATTATTGTGATTTAGAGTTAACTAAATTTTGATAAAAATAGAGTTGCTTTATTAGCAAAATAATAGTAAATATTTTTTCCAAAAAAAATAATGAAAATGTCTCAGAAAAATAGTTATAATGAATCAAATTATTGACAATGACTTAAATTATACATTCAAATGTTTGTTTATAATTGTTATTTTTTTTGTTACACTGTTTATAATCCTTTCAAAAAACAATGTTTGCTCATATATAATAAAAAAATAAATACGGAAACAATTTTGTGACAACCAACTCGCACATGGTGCTCAAAAAATGTATATTTATTTTCATTAAAATCTAATTACTACAATTTATATGACTTACCAAAACAACATTAGAAAAACAATCTTTAAAAACTTTTTTTTTTAACTTTGTTTTTTTTTTGTTGCGTATGGCCAATCATTTCGAAAACTTCAGTCGACCTATTAATACACTAATTTCTACAATAACCTTTTAAATGTAACTTAAAATTTGGAAATTTAAGTCTACTTATTAATACATACTAATTTCTATAATAACCTTTTAAATGTAACTTAAAAATACAAGAAATTTCTGCACTGATTTGTTATAAACACCATATTGGTCATTTTGCCATATAAATATGTAACATGCAAATGTGAGACGACGAAAAATCTTACATTTGACCGTTTTAATAGTAAATAGTTATTCTTCATCATTTGATTTAGTATTATCACCGTGTTCTTTATTGCTATATTTTTTCATTTATATTCTTGTTATTTTTATCATAGTACCCAACCATGGATGCCAACTCGAATTTGAAGTTTTTTTCATAAAAACTTTGTTTTGATTCATTTTTTATCAAAGTTTTCATGCTATTAAATAAGATCATAATTTTGATTGATCATCTTTTTGTTAAACACCTTCTTGATCAGGCGATACCACCAAGAGGTGTGTTTATTTATTTATTTATTTTTTTGGCTTGGTGTGTGTGTGTGTTTGGTTTATCAAGCCTTTTAGGTCTTATATCATTGTGTGTTTTTTAATTTATGAACTTACAAATCTTGATGATAACATTGGGAACACTAATGTGAATGTTCAAGAGTTTTGAGTTAGTAAAGGAATTTATAAGAATCAAAATATTGCACAAGAAAGTCAGAAATCTCTTTTGATCATGATGATTCTTGCATGATTGCCAATGTTTTTTTTGCATGATTGCCAATGTTATGATCCTCAATGTCTCTTTATTTGGCCAATGCCGTACAATGTAGTGATACTTATAGTGGAACTGTGGAAATCTCCTTAAAAAAACTTATAGTGGAGAGTAGAATGATGTTGTAATTTTTTTTTTTTATAGTGGTAGTATGATGTTGTAAATCACTTATTAAGAACTATTACCATTCTCACTCTTTAATTCTTTCTCTCATTTGTATTTTTATGCTTTTTTCTTCACTATTTTTTTTAGGGGATTCTTCACTCTTTTATGTCTTCTCATTCATCATTTACATTTTTTTATTAAAGTGTTTGTCCATAATGTTTATTTCGATTAGATTTAGGTGTTTTATATTCATGGTTTTTTTTTAAGTCAAGAGCAAAATGACATAAAAAAGAATAGTGTCCAATTAAGTTGGAAGTCTGCTCAAATCTTGTGCCAATTGCTTATATACATTATTAAAAAAAGGGAAAAATTACATAAAAACTGGGGGACATAAAACTTGACCTAGTCAACAACCCTAACGGGCAAAACATAAAAAATTTCACAAAGTGGATCCAACCTAAAAAACTCAATTAAGAGGATCTAAAGTTTGGCGACTGAATCAAACGTCAACACGAAATTGAATCACGTGCCATCAACTCCCTGCAACAACGACATCAAGCATTAACGACTCTTTCGAGTCCACACAGTCTCATGTCAATCAAAAGGATATACGAAACCACATACAAGTTCTTGAGTGAGGAGTGGATTCGACCACCAACACGCTAATTAGCGAATCCATACGCACCAATCGTTTACTGTGATGATCTACACAACAAATTAACAACCATTTATGGCCTAACAATCCGAAGTCAATCACTATGGATGCAAATCTCTAGGTCGAATTCCAACGAACTCAACCCTGCTATTTGCAGGCGCTAAACCCGATCACCGGCACGATAACGAGTCCACAACCAATAACTCACTGTGAACAACAAGTTTATAACGTCATTTCTAGCCAAACCATCTGAATCCTCCGACATATGATGCTCATTACCCATAAACTAGTACCTGTACCACCATGAAATTGAAGGAAGCCAGGAAAGCTACCGAAGGACATAACAGATTGAGAAAGAACATGAAATTGGATCTAAAAGTCGGCTTTAATGGAACCTACCTAAATGGGTTTGAGATCGGCGACGAAAACACTGTTTGACTCGTGACTCGATGACGGCGACGACGACCATTGGAAAGAAAAACTACAACTCAGAAGATACCCATGCCAAGATTTAGATCTCCCAAAAACCCAAGAAAAATCTAGAACTCAAAATCTAGTAGCATCCCCAAGCGTGAACAACATATTAACAAGAGCCAAGTCGTGGCGACTTGATTTGAACGAACTCAAACCATCGGCGCAACCACAAGACTAAATAAGGATGCACCTTGGAACCTGATCTTTTGACGAACCACCGCCGAGAGAACAAGGATGACGGACGGTGCAGAGGGTTGACCCATCTTCGCACCACCACCAACCACCGTCTACATCTTGAACAACATAAGGATGACTGCGGCGATAAAAATTTAGGGAGAGGTCAGATAGCGCATTGGTGATTGAGAGGAGGAAGGAGCGATTTTCCTAATGTTTTACTCCATTCATGGTTTGAATTTGACATCGACTCATGAAAAATGATGTTATCAATTTTAAATTCCTTTCTTTTTTTGTAAAAAAAAATTCCTTTGTTCTTTGGAGTATTAATAAAGGTTTGTTTGTATTTGAGATATTGAGTATTATAAATCTTTTGTGAATTATTACTTTTACATTTTTCTTACACTCTTTTATATATTGAGGGATGCTAGGGGCAGTCACGCAAACACTCGCTCATGGATACTCTCTCAACCTATGGTACCACGTGTCCAACTTTTAAACTATTAACTTGTTTACCGGCTTTGAAACTTGGAAACATTTTTAATCTTTTTTTATTTTTTCCTTCAAAAAAATCTTATTTTATTTTTATTTACTACTGCAACTCAATGGTCATCCCTGTTAATGGTTGAAGGCCAACGTCGTAGCTTTGGAGTCTCACCGCCTGAACAAATTCTTTCAGCCCTTAATCAAAACTGCAATTTTGTGTATGAAAAAAAAAAATCATTGTATGCTATTTCAGAAATAGAAAATTCATTGTATGGTACTCGATGAAAAGTCAAAACTTTACTTGTAAACAAAAAGAAGCCGCAAACAAAAAAAAAAAACATGTGACTTTCACCAATTCACACTACTACAAAATTGGGAAAACATAACGCCTCAAAAATAGCGCTTTTAACACTAAAGCGCTATAAATTAAAACACGGAGGTCTTAGCTAGCGCTTTTTTGAAAAAACGCTATCTATTCTTTTAAGTCTATATAGCGCTTTGTATTGAAAGCGTCAGTATCGGTTAAATAAAAATAATAAATATTTTTAAAAAAAACAGGATTAACTGTATATGACGCTTTTGATGGAAGGCGCTATAAATAAAACAACCTTAAATAGCGCTTAATAAGCGCTACTATATGCTTGAGAATGATAGCGCTTATAGGTTAAAAAAAGTGTTATATAAGCGAACATAAGCATTAACATTATAACCTTCAAATCCCTTGTTCGATTCCCTGTGCTGATATTTTGTGTTTTTTTTTTTAATAAAAAACACTTTGAACTAATGGTCCCCTGTTCGATCCTTGCATAACACATATTTTGGATTTTTTTTTCTAATTTTATTAAAAATCAATTGCTGTATCAAAACACACATTTTTCTAATTTTTTTTCTTCATATATATCACTTAAAATATTATTTTCTTCAAACTTTTCCATAAAAGATATCTCTCCCTCCAAAAAATTGGTTTCCCACTCTCTAAATCCCTTATACCCTAAAAAAATTAGGTTTCCAAATAATTGACTCTATCCCCAAATCTCACTCTCTCTGCGATTCACAAATCCACCGACCCATATTCAGGAATTGAAGACTCCACCACACACACACAAAACCTCCTCGTCGAAGCCGACAGAATCGACATCATCGTCGACATCGTGAGCTCTTGACCACTAGGTTATTCGTCGTCCGCCGGAAACCGTAACTTCCGTCCAGGTATCCCCTCTCTCTCTAGATTTTCCTTCCCTTCTTCTTTCTCGTGAGCTCTGGATTGTGGATTCTAGTATACCAATTTAATTTTGTTATTTTTTGTTTAATTTCACTGATTTTGATTCCCTGTGTGTGGAAATTAATTAGTATATTGGTTATGTGGGGTTTGAATTTGCTTATTATTTATTTAATACTGCTTAATTTCATTATTTTTAGTTTGATTTCTGTTAGTTTGATTC